>Ga0316620_10000016_pt1 | contig 93260 bp, 73 predicted proteins | sample OWC_Aug_M1_C1_D5_FD_207651 | JGI IMG/M metagenome (GOLD analysis project Ga0316620, IMG submission 207651) | Wetland soil microbial communities from Old Woman Creek delta, Ohio, United States - OWC_Aug_M1_C1_D5_B | ecosystem: Environmental > Terrestrial > Soil > Wetlands | place: USA: Ohio...
GATCCCGACCCCGACCCCGACCTTCCGGGTCTGAGGTCTGAGGTCTGAGGTCGGAGGTCTGAGGTCGGAGGTCTGAGGTCGCTATTTTCGAAGCAGTAGTCAGGCAAGCATGGCGATGGAGTGAGAGCTCATGGAATCTCTCTGGATCGATTTCAAACATGCCCTTCGCATGTTCCGCCAAAGCCCCGGATTCACGGCCGCAGCCGTATGCGCCCTGATTCTGGGCATCGGGGCGAATGCGGCGATATTTTCGGTCATCAACGCGGTGCTGCTCAAGCCGCTCCCGTTCCCCGAGTCGGGCCGGATCGTGGTCCTGATGAACAGCTCACCGGAGGGGAGCTATGCTGCGGCCTCCGTGCCCAAGTACAACAACTGGCGGCAGCAGACCCAGGTGCTCGAAGACATCGCCGCGTATGACACCGGGGGGCCCGGACTCAACCTCAGCGGCGGTGACCGTCCCGAGCAGCTCAAGGGCATTCACGTCTCCCGCGGGTTTTTCCGTCTCTTCGGGGCGACGACAATGCTTGGCCGCACCTTTACGGATGAGGAGGATCGCCCGCGCGGCGCGCGCGTGGTGGTTTTGTCAAACGGCCTCTGGCAGAGGCGTTTCGGGTCCGATCCGGCGATGATCGGCAAAACGATCTCCCTCGGGGACGAGATGCACACTGTAATCGGGATCCTGGCACCGGGCTTCACATTCGATCCGGCGCCTGATCTGTACCTGCCCTTTCAGGCCGATCCGGACAGCAACAACCAGGCCCATTACTTCCGTTGTGCGGCCCGCCTCAGGCAGGGCGTTTCCCTGGTCACCGCCAGGAGTGCGATGAAGCTGGCAGCGGAGGAGTTCAAGCGCGCATATCCCAAGATTCTCGGGCCCGAAGAGGGCTTTACGGTCGAATCCATGCAGCAGCTCATGGTGCGCAACGTGCGCCCCGCCCTGTATGTCCTGCTCAGCGCCGTGGGCTGTGTGCTGCTCATTGCCTGCGCCAACGTCGCCAACCTGCTGCTCGTCCGCGCCGCCGGCAGGGCGCGCGAGATCGCGATTCGCTCTGCCATCGGCGCCGGACGCGGCCGCCTCCTGCGTCAGCTTCTGACGGAGAGCGTGTTGCTCGGGCTGACCGGCGGGATCGGGGGCCTGGGTCTCGGGATTCTGGGCGTGCGCGCCCTGCTGGCAGTAAATCCGGGCAACATCCCGCGCATCGGGCCGGACGGTTCCGGAGTGGTGCTGGATTGGAGGGTTTTGAGCTTCACGCTTTTGCTGTCCGTGCTGACGGGAATCCTGTTCGGGCTGGTTCCCGCGCTGCACGCGTCGCGCGTCGACCTCAGCTCCTCCCTTAAGGAAAGCGGGGCGCGTTCGAGTTCCGGACGCAGCCAGAACAGGGTTCGCAGCCTGCTGGTCGTCACCGAGGTCGCCCTGGCCATGGTTCTGCTGGTGGGAGCCGGCCTGCTGATTCGCACCTTCGCCGCGCTGCGCAGCGTGGTTCCCGGGTTTGAAGCGCGCAATGTCCTTACCATGGAAACCTCGCTCACCGGCGCGAGCTACGACAGCACCGCCGCCATCGCCGACATGACCCGCCGGGTGCTGGAGCGCGTCGAAGCCGTACCCGGCGTAGAGAGCGCCGCCGCCAGCTCTTACCTGCCGCTCGAGGGCGGGCTCGGCCTCGGCTTCATCATTGAAGGGCGCCCGCTCACCGACGGCACCGCTCACGGCGGCGCCTCATGGAACTATGTCACCTGGCGCTTTTTTGAGGTCTTCAGGATTCCGATCGTACGGGGCCGCGGCCTCACGGACCGCGATGATGCCCTGGGAACACCGGTAGTCGTGATCAACGAGGCCATGGCCCGGCAGTACTGGAAAAATGAAAATCCGATCGGGCAGCGCCTCATCATCGGCTCGGGCATGGGTCCCGAGTTCGCGCAGCCGCCGCGCGAGATCATCGGCGTGGCAGGCGACACGCGCGACGCCGGCCTCAATAGCGATCCGCAGCCGGCGACCTTCGTACCTCTATCCCAGGTGGGCGACGCGTATATGAAGCTCAACAACCGCTTCATGCCGCTCTGCTGGCTGGTCCGCACGCGCGCAGCACCCTTCACGCTGGCAGCACCCATCCGGCAGGCGTTCCAGGAGAGCGCCAATCTGCCGGCGGCAAATATGCGCAGCATGGAACAGATCGTGGCCCAGTCGACTGCGAGAGATCAGTTCAACTCGCTGCTGCTCGGCATTTTCGCATTCTGCGCCATCCTGCTCGCGGCCATCGGCCTGTACGGCCTGATGGCCTATTCCGTCGAGCAGCGGAAGCTCGAATTCGGCATTCGGCTGGCGCTTGGCGCCGACTCCGGGCAGCTGCGCAATATGGTCCTGAGGCGGGCCATGGCGCTCGCGTGCGTCGGCATCGTGATCGGCCTGGGCGCCGCATTCGGGCTCACTCGCTTTCTGGCCTCGTTGCTTTATGGCGTCAAGCCGACGGATCCGCTCATCTTCGCATCGGTGGCGATCCTGTTGGGGGTGGTGGCGTTCCTGGCCAGCTATCTGCCGGCGCGGCGCGTTCTGCGCGTCGATCCGGTAACATCCCTGAGATACGAATAGAATCTCTTCAGCCCAACAACGGAACGCAAGCCGTGGGCAATAAGGCCAATTTCTGCTCCGAAAATAAACGTTTTGCTCTAAAAAGCAGCCACGGATTCCACAGATTTCACTGATTGCTGTCTCTCGCGAAGAGGGCCGTCAGTCAAGTCTGTGGAATCTGTGGAATCCGTGGCTGTTTTTTCTTTTTCGTGCGTCACCGGGTGCGCTGCGGCGCGTGACGGGCTGCTTCCGAATGTCGCGATCCAAAACCTCTCCGGCTATTTCAGCGGCGGAAACGACGTGAACGGCCCGGCCGGGCTGAACCGAAGCCCGACAGCCGCAAATCCGGAGGTCGATGTGATCAGGAGACTCCCCATCCTGTTCAGCGTGATGGGATACCGCTGATACACAAACGACGATTGCTGGCTGTAAGGCTGTAACGTGATCACGTCGGTCCCCAGGGTTGCTCCCGCCTGATCACGAATGGTCACATTCAACGTAATGGCAGCCGCACCGGGATTCACGAGCGCAAGACCGGTAGTGAAAGAGTTCTGCTGGTCATACAGCAAAACGAGACTCTTGTCCGTCGTGTTGCCCAGAGTGACAATCGCCTCGCTGTCCTGCATGCCGAAAGTATGGAACCGGAAAACGGCGAATCCGGTGATCCCGCTGGTCGCCAGCGTCGGCGTCACGACGGCCCAGCCGCCCTCAAGGTTTGCTGTGGAACTGGTTTCATACACCACGGTCTGTCCGGGGGCAAGCGAGGCGGAAATGGTGTTCACCGAACCATATCCGATAATCGGGGCCAGCCTCAGGCTTCCTGTCTGCCCATAAAACTTTACCGTAAAACTTTCGGTAACCTGCGAGAGATTCGTCAGGAACAAAGCCGTCGTCCACCCCGAACCGTTCACATACTGGGAGATAACCATTCCGGGCCCGGTGGTCGATCCTCCCTGGTAGGTTGCCGTAACCGTGCACGTGACCGGAATGTTAATGGTCCAGACAGCGAAAGCGATGTAGTAAGTCCCCGCTTGGGGCGCACCGATCGTGATGGTCTCGTTTGACGTACCGTCGTTAATGGAACGCCAGTCCGCGCGCACTCCTTCCGGTTGCCCCGCCTCAAGAGCGACATCCTGGCCGAACCTTACATATAAGTCCACATCCGCGCCTGCCGTGGACGAAGTCAATTGAACCACGAGTTGAGTCGCCCCCGTCGGCACGCTTATTGTGTAGCTATAGTCCTCAGTGAAGAGAGTAGGATTTTGTACAGCCGGCAATGTGAACGTGGCCGGCACTCCATTTGTCAGCCCCGTGGCATACAACCGGCCCGGGTCTGCTGACACATTGCCGGCAGCAGGATTGACCGCTTCCTCCCGAACCAGGAATTTCGTGGATTCTGTCTGCGCGTTGGCATATCCCAACATGCACTGCAGCAGGATAATTGCGACAATTCCCATCATTAACCGGTCAATACATGATCTATGTTGCATGGCGGAATCCTTTCTCGCTGAAGAATCTGCCCGACAGTCAGCCAGAATCACCGATACGCGGCCAGGCCGCCGCGGCCGGTGGCCTTCCCGCAAATGCCTCGCACGAACGCTATTTCAACTTACCGGCTCCGGAAATCCTTGGTCGCCCTGGCCTGAGTGCTTTGCGCCGCACCGCAGGTGAGGGGGCGGAATTGTCGAATGATGCCCATGGAATCATGAACCGTGTTTTTTTACACGACCAGCGCGTCTCGTGATTGCCGTTCCGCCGTCCAGCCGGATGCACATATCGCCGCGCAATACTGCTAAAGCGTTGGCGTTCAGCCTGCGCAGCGGCGGCGGTTCACTGCCACCCCCGGAACATGATCCCAAAACCGATACCAGATCTTGGCGGGCAGCATAGCACACTCTCTTATCGGTCAGATTGGCAATCTATGCAGGGCCAATCCGTCCCCGGAAACAGACGGATATCGATGCCATGCGGGCGCCGGCTCTGTCGGGTGCTGGTGCAGCCCAAGGGAGCCGTGGTATGGTTTTGTGAAGAGAAGGAGAAGGCGGCATGTTCAAGAAAATTTTGCTCGGCATCGTGATGCTGCTGGCCGTGTTGGCGGTAGTCATCCAGTTCCAGCCGGCGACCTTCAGCGTGAGGCGGTCCGCTACCATCAGCGCTCCGCCGGAAAAAGTCTTTGAACTGGTGAACGACTTCCACAACTGGGCTTCATGGTCGCCCTGGGCCGCGCTGGATCCGGCCGCAAAGTACACGTATTCGGGCCCTGCCTCGGGCAATGGCGCCGTCTGTGCCTGGGCGGGCAACTCCTCGGTGGGCGAAGGCAGGATGACCATTCTTGCCAGTGAGCCATACACCCGCGTTGCGATCGAACTGGAGTTCATCAAGCCCTTCCCGTCGACCGCCCGGAACGACTTTTCTTTCGCTGCCCGGGACGACGGCACTGAAGTCACCTGGGTCATGTCCGGGGAAAACAACTTCCTGTCCAAAGCCTTCTGTCTTTTCATGGGAGGAATGGACAAAATGATCGGCCCGGATTTCGAAAAGGCCCTCGCGCTGATGAAGACCGCCGCCCAGGGTCGCTGAGCCGCACTTTCTGAAACCACGAAGACCTCGAAGACCTCAAAGAGCCCATTCCTTCGAGGTCTTTGCGGTTTGGGTGAGTCTACCAGCCTCTCGCGCGCTTCGGAGTACCACGTTGCAGTTTCACGTCTGCCGGGCACAATTTGATGTCGGTTGTCCCGGATTTACCGGCTCAAACCAGCTGAACCGCAAAAATCTGGAAAGCATAAAAGAGCCTTGGCGTAAAGTGGCTCATACGCCTTCCGGAGCCTATCCTCACGCGTCAAGATCAAAGGGTTGTCTTTGAGGCCTTTGCGGTCTTTGTGGTTTGATTTGTTGTGGCCGCCGGCCGCGACGTGGTACAAATGCACAAATTTGCTCGGAGGGTACACCTATGTCGATACGCGCCTCTGTCATCTGTCTCCGCCGTCTTCCGTTGCTGGCGCTCCCTGTGCTGGCGGCTCTGGCCGCGACGCCGGCTGACGGGCCCACACGCCTGCTGCGCATGCCGGCGGTGAGCGCCACGCAGGTCGCCTTCATGTATGCCAACAACATCTGGGTTGTAGAGCGCTCCGGCGGCCTGGCCCGGCGTTTGACCAGTTTCCAGGGCCAGACCTCGAATCCCCATTTCTCTCCCGACGGCAGGTGGATCGCGTTCAGCGGCGATTACGCAGGCAACACCGACGTGTATGTGGTGCCCTCCTCGGGTGGCGAGCCGAAGCGTTTGACCTGGCACCCGGGCGCCGACCAGGCCCAGGGCTGGACTCCGGACGGCAAGGCGGTCCTCTTTGCATCATCGCGCGCCACGTGGGCGCCGAGCGGCGCGCCCCGTTTCTGGACGGTTCCCGCCGAAGGAGGCGTAGAGGAGCCCATGGCTCTGCCGCGCGGCTATCAGGGCAAGATCTCACCTGACGGCACGCGCATCGCGTACCGGATGAACAGCTCGTGGGATGAGGAGCGCCGCAACTATCGCGGGGGACAGAACCGGCCCATCTGGATCGTCGATCTCAAGACCTTCGACCTGGTGTCGCCGCCCTGGACCGATTCGAAGGACGTCGACCCCGTGTGGGTGGGCGATGCGGTCTACTTCATTTCCGACCGCGACGGCGTGGCGAACGTCTGGATGTACGACACGAAGGCCAAAAAGCTGGCGCCGATCACCCGGTTCACCGATTTCGACGTCAAGACGCTCAACGCCGGCGGCGGCGCTGTGGTATTCGAGCAAGCCGGCTACGTCCATGAGCTGGATCCGAAATCGGGCAAAGAGCACATCGTGAACATCACGGCGGCCGGCGACTTTCCGTGGATGATGCCGAGGTGGGAAGACGTGACCGGCCGCATGTCGAACGTCGCGATCTCGCCCATGGGAAGGCGCGTTGCGGTCGAGGCCCGGGGCGAGATCTTCACCGTGCCCGCTGAAAAGGGGGATGTCCGGAACCTCAGCAACTCGAGCGGCTCGGCTGAGCGGGATCCGGCATGGTCGCCGGACGGCAAGTCTGTTTCGTACTTCAGCGACAAATCGGGTGAGTACCGGCTGGTGATCGAATCGCAGGACGGGCTGACGCCGCCGCGCGAAATCACGCTGCCGAGCCCGACCCATTACTACATGCCGTCCTGGTCGCCGGATTCGAAGAAGATCGTGTACACGGACACGAACCTGAAGGTCTGGGTGCTGGACGTTGCTTCCGGGCAGGCCAAGATCATAGGCAGCGATCCGTGGATGGTGCCGCAACGCACGCTCAATCCCGCGTGGAGCCCGGATTCGAAGTGGGTCGCGTACTCGAGCCGGCTGCGGTCGCTGTACCACGCGATCGTCGTGAGCAATGTGGACACGGGCGAGACCAGGCAGGTCACCGACGGGCTCGCGGATGCGGTATGGCCCGCCTGGGACGCCAGCGGCAAATACATCTGGTTTCTTGCGTCCACGGACTTCGGGCTGGCCTCGCAATGGCTGGATATGACCTCCTACGATCACAGCGAGAACTTCGGGCTCTATTTTGCGGTCCTGAAAAAGGGCGAACCGAGCCCGCTGCTCCCCGAGAGCGATGAGGAAACCGGCGCAGCCGCAGCCCCGGGCGGGGGCGGAGGCGGGCGTGGCGGCGCGGCGGCGGCGGCTGCCGAAACCGGCGACCAGCCGGCCCCGGCCGGCCGCGGCGCCGCAGCACCCGTCACGGTGCAGATCGACTTCGACGGGTTGCAACAGCGCATCATCAGCGTGCCGGGAGTTGCGGAACGTCCGTATTCGCAGCTGCGCGCCGGTGTGGCGGGCACGGTTTTCTACCTTGAACCGGCAGCCGGCGGCAGAGGCGCGGGAGGCGGGGGCGGCGCTGCCCTGCAACGCTATCGGTTGAGCGACCGTCGGGCAACCCCGTTTGTCACCGGGGCTTCTGATTTCGATGTGAGCACCGACGGCCGCAAGCTCGTATATCGCGCGGGCGGCGGAGGCGGCGGACGCGGCGCAGCCGGAGCCGGCGCCCCAGCCGGCCCGGGCCTTTTTATTGTCGATGCGGACCGCACTCCGCCGCAGGCCGGCCAGGGGCGCGTCAACGTGTCCCTGCGCATGTATCTCGACCCGAAGGAAGAGTTCAAGCAGATCTTCAACGAGGGATGGCGCAACCAGCGCGACTACCTGTACGTGCCGAACCTGCACGGCACCGACTGGCCGAAAATGAAGGAAATGTACGGCCAGCTGCTGCCCTACGTGATGCACCGCGCCGACCTCAACTACCTGCTCGACAACATGGGCGCCGAAATCGCCATCGGCCACTCCTACGTGCGCGGCGGCGCCATGCCCGAAGTGCCGCAGTCTCCGGGCGGCCTGCTCGGGGCGGATTTCACGATCGACAGCGGACGCTATCGGATCGCCAGGATCTACGACAACGAGAGCTGGAATCCGGATCTGCGCGCTCCGCTGGCATCGCCGGGAGTCGACGTATCCGTCGGCGATTACATTCTCGAGATCAACGGCGTCGAACTGCGGGCGCCGGACAACATCTACCGGCTGCTCGACGGCACGGCCAACCGGCAGACCGTGCTGACCGTCAACAACCGCCCCGCAATGGAAGGCTCCCGAAAAATCACTGTCGTTCCCGTAGCGAGCGAGCAGGGGCTGCGCACCCGCGCCTGGGTCGAGCAGAATCGCCGCACCGTGGACAAGCTGTCCAACGGGCAGCTGGCCTACGTCTACCTGCCCAATACCGGACAGCCGGGATACACGAGCTTCAACCGCTACTACTTCGCGCAGCAGGACAAAAAGGGCGCCATCGTCGACGAACGCTTCAACGGCGGCGGCTCGGCGGCTGATTACATCATCGACGTCCTGCAGCGCACCTTCGACGGCTATTTCAACAACGCGGCGGACGATCGCTACCCGTTTACCAGCCCCTCCGCCGGCATCTGGGGACCCAAGGTCATGATCATTAACGAAATGGCCGGCTCAGGTGGTGATCTGATGCCCTATATGTTCAAGCTGCGGAAGATCGGCCTCCTCGTCGGCAAGCGCACCTGGGGCGGCCTGGTGCACACGGCCGACACGCCGGGCTTCATCGACGGCGGATCCATGATCGCCCCGCGCGGCGGCTTCTTTTCACTCGAGGGCAAATGGGCCGTGGAAAACGAAGGCGTGGCACCCGACATCGACGTAGAGAACTGGCCCAAGGACGTGATCGCCGGCCGCGACCTTCAACTGGAACGCGCGGTGCAGGAAGCCATGCGCCTGCTGAAGGAAAAGCCGGTGAATCGCCTGACCACAGAGCCGCCCCCGCCGACCTGGGGTGTGCGCAAGATCACGAAGTAAGAGGCGGATCGAGATCCGATCCCTGTCAGAGGCAAAGATCGCGACTCGGCACCGCAGCCGCCTGCAGGAGAATATTACCCGATGCCGGCGATTCTCCGCTCCATAACGGAGGCGCGCTCCCGGCTACACATCGCAGATGGACATCATCTCGTCGAGTGTTTTGACGGGATCACTACCCTTCCTCGGCCCGTATTCGTGGACCAGGTACCCCTGGTAGCCCAGATCGACGATCGCCTTGCAGATGCCCCGATAGTTTAGCTCCTGCACGTCATCGAACTGGTTGCGCCCGGGATTGCCCGCGGTATGGAAGTGACCGATCCACTGGATGTTCTCGCGGATCGTGCGGATGACATCCCCCTCCATGACCTGCATGTGATAGATGTCGTACAACAGTTTGACGCGCGGGGAATTGACCCGCTTGCACAGGTCCACGCCCCAGGAGGTGTGGTCGCACATGTATCCGGGGTGATTCACCTTGCTGTTCAGCAGTTCAAGGCACAGGGTCACTCCTCTGTCTTCGGCGCGCTGTTTCACGCGGCTCAGGTAAGCGACCGCATTGTCCATTCCCTGCGCATCGCTCAAGGCCACGGAATCATTCGGGCGCTTCCGTTCACCGGCCAGGAGAATGACATTCGGCGCTCCTGCGGCGGCAGCCGTATCGATGTCGGCGAGCATCTTCTCCGCCATCGTGTCGTGGAGCTCCTTGTGAATGATGCCGTCGCGGATACCGCTCGCGCTGGGCACCATGGTGGGAATCAGGCCGTACTTTTTCATAATCGGGAAACGGTCCGGCCCGACGAGATCGATCCCCAGGGCGCCAAGTTCGGCTGCTTTGCGGCACAAATCTTCGAAAGTGAAATCCCGCCCGAGGCAACCTGTGGTGATACCTTGTTTCAGGCGCCGCTTACGCTGCACGGCTTGGGCGCTGACCCGGCCTGCCAGAGGACCTAATGCCAAACCACCTGCCAACGTGGAGACGAATTTTCGACGGTTCATAGCGCCGATCATACCAGAGAAACCGGGGACGCTCACCTGTTTCCGCTACATCTTGGCTCATTGCCGAAGCTGGCCGATGCGCGGAAATCGGTGAGCGTCGCCGTTTTCTGGCGCCAGGATCAAGGCTTCCGGGATATGCAGTTAGAAGAATATCGCCTGGGCAAGCAGGACCAGCGCAAAACCCACCGCGGAAGTGATCACTTTCATCGTAGTCCAGCTGCTGAGTGTCTGGGGCACGGTCATCCCGAAATACTGGTTGACGATCCAGAATCCGGCGTCGTTTACGTGCGAGAGAATCGTCCCGCCGCACGACAATGCCAGCACGATCATTTCCGGGGTATAACCCGGAATCCCTTTCACCAGCGGCGCGACGATCCCGGCCGCGGTAATGATCGCGACGGTGGCCGATCCTTGAGCGATGCGCATGGCCGCGGCGACGACGTAGGCAACCAGCAGGGGCGAAACGTTTGAGGCCGCGAGAAGTTTTCCTGCATAGGGTCCGACTCCCGAATCGACAATTACCTGCTTGAACGCGCCCCCTGCTCCCATGATGACCAGCAGCGTTCCGATCGGCGCCAGCGATTCGGTGGCCATGCTCAGGATCCGATTCCGTTGGAGCCCGCGGCGATGGCCGAAGAAATACATGGCGATCAACGCGGTCGCCAGCAGCGCCGTGAAGGGGTGGCCGATGAGTTCCAGGGGCTTCTTCAGCGGAAACGCGGTTGCGCCCGAAACGGTCGCAGCCAGGATAAGGATGACAGGCAGCAGGAGAATCAGGACTACCATGCCGACGGATGGCGGAGGCTGCCCGTCGGAAGCACCGGCGTTCTCGCGCCCTGCCATCTCCGGCACAGGGATGAACAATCGCCGTGCGATCCACCCGCCGTAGCCGATCCCTCCGGCAATCATCATCGGGACCGACAGGGCCGCGCCATATAGGATTGTGCGTCCCACATCCGCGCCCAGCAGTTGTGCTGCGGCAGCCGGGGCCGGATGAGGGGGCACCAGCGCGTGCGTGACCGTTAGGGCCGCACTCATGGGCAGGCCGTAGTGGAGCAGCGATCGTTTGGACTCGCGTGCCAGGCTCCAGATCAACGGTGCCAGAATGATGAATCCTACTTCGAAAAAGATCGGCAGCCCGATCAGAAACGCGGCCGTCATGACGGCCCAAGCGGCCCTTTCGCGGCCGAATTTTTCCAGCAGCCAGCCCGCAAGCACCCGGCCGCCGCCCGAATGTTCGACGAAGCGGCCGATCATTGCGCCCAATCCCACCACAACGGCGATAAATCCCAGCGCCTCTCCAAAGCCCGTCTGAATGGACTTGAGGAGCGCTTGCGGAGTCATGCCGGCGGCAATCCCGAGCGCCAGGCTCGTCAGGATCAAGGCAAGGAAGGCGTGCAGCTTGGCGGCGAGGATGAGCACGAGCAGAAGAAGAATGGAAGCCAAAGTCAGAAGGAGAAGGTAAGAACCCTGCGGCGTCGCCAATGCAACCCTCCTCAAGCAAGCGACAGAAAGCAAATGCTGCTGACAAAACTTCAGAAGTGAACCACTATTAGTCTTGTTTTCCCGGCGGGATCGGGGAGCCGCCCGCACCAGATCGGCCTCGCTGGCGGCTTCCTGCCTGCCGGGCTTCGACGTTCGCAAAAGCGTTCGGGGGGAATGTAATCCATGAACTACTTCCCTGTAAACAAGACATGTAGCAGCAGCATCGCGGTTCGCGGCCCCGAAAGGGCGGGCCACAGGGCAGGAATTTCGCCGTCATGGCCGGGAGGGACACGTTGATCCTCGCCAATCTCATTTATGGCGGCCCCGGCTGCGTGGCCGCGACGTCCAACGCCGTTCCCCCGCGGGTTGTCGATATCCATGAGAAGTTCATGGCAGGAGACATCCAGGGCGCCCCGGCTACCCAGTATCGCCTGGCGCCGTTGCGGATGGGCTTCAACCTGGGCACCTTCCCGGTGGTTACGAGGGACGCGTTGAACATACTGGGCATCGATGTCGGCCATCCGATCCGGCCGGTCTAGCACGTGAGCGAGCCGGGGAGGAAGAAGTTGCGCGACATTCTGCTGGAAATCGGCGCCCTCGACGCGAAATGAGTGAATCATTGCTATTGAGGAACGCCGGATCGGGACTTCCTGGGCTGTCTCAAAACTATCCATGGTACGGGCCCTCAGCCCTTTGTGTCTCTTACGACAGATATCCTGGGTTCAGGCTGATATGGAACGCGCCCTTGGCGCTTTCAGCCGCCTGATTTGGCTACGAGCGGGCGCCGAAGGCGCGCGGCCGTACCAGCTCGGGGCGCAGCCCCAGGATTGAAGCATCGAGGAGGAGAGAGGGAACGGTACCCCCATGAGCTACGGAGCCGGCGCGCTCTGGCGGTCGCGGGAGGGAATTGCCGATACGTTCCACCGCTCTTCATGATATCCTCGCTCATCGTGTCAAATGCCATCGCCTGCTCATTGCAGGGTTTAAATCTCTCAGGAGGCAATCCATGAAATGGCTGGCTTTGCTGACCTACGCGATCGTCCTCGCGCAAAATCTCACACTGGACGAGGACTTGCTCACCGCCGCGCGCAAGGGTGACATTGCTGAGGTCAAATCACTGCTGGAAAAAGGAGCAGGCCTCGAGGCGAAAAGCCGTTACGGCCAGACACCGCTTTTCTTCGCGGCCCGCAACGGACATGAGGAACTGGTGAAATTTCTTTTGGCCAAAGGGGCGAATCCAAACATCAAAGACACATTCTATAAAAGCTCTCTGATCGCCTCGGCGGCGGACAAAGGATATACAAGTGTTGTGAAACTCCTTCTGGATGCAGGCTCCGACGGCGCGTCGGAGGCGCTGCAGACGGCAGTGGGCCGCGGCAACAAAGAAATGGCGGCCATGCTCCTGGCATCAGCCAAATTGACGGCCGCGGATCTGACATCTGCCCTGACAGCCGCAGAGCGGGCTCGCCAGACAGAAATCATGGACATGCTCAAGAAGGCCGGCGCGCAACCCGAGCCAAAGCCCACAGCGCAGGTCAGCGAGGACAAACTGAAACTCTATGCCGGGACCTACCGGGGCGAGCCAGTAGGAGATATCACCGCAGTTCTCAAGGATGGCAAGTTGTTTCTGCAGACCCAAGGCCAGAGTTTTGAGCTGGGTGCCTACGATGACACAACTTTTGGACTGTTGATCCAACCCGGAGTGAGGTTCAAGTTCATACTCGAAGGAAACAAGGTGACTTCGATGATCTTGATGCAGGGGGGGCAGTCTTTTGTGTTGAAGAGAATGGAGGGGAAATAGCCCATGCGATTCGCTATCGGAATCCTGCTTTTTGCCACAATGGCCTTCGCTCAAAACTGGCCCGCATTTCGCGGGCCGATGGGGTCCGGAACGGCGGACGGAATGCAGCTTCCGGTCAAATGGGATGCCGAGAAAGGAATCAACATAGCCTGGAAGACACCGATCGCAGGAATCTCCGTTTCCAGTCCCGTGATCTGGGGTAATCGCGTCTATGCCGTGACTTCGATATCCAGCAACCCAAAATCGGAATTCCGATCCGGCCTGTTCGGCGATACGGAACCGGCCATGGACCAGAGCGAGCACACCTGGAAAGTGTGCAGCCTGGATCTCAAAACCGGCAAGGTGGTCTGGGAGCAGACCGCATACAAAGGCGTTCCAAAGAGCAAACGGCATCCGAAGAATTCCTATTCCTCTCCATCCCCAACCACGGATGGAAAGCGGGTGACGGCCTGGTTCGGAGATGCCGGGCTATATACCTATAACCTCCGGGGAAAGCTCCTCTGGAAGAAGGATCTGGGCGATATTGATGCCGGCTGGTTCTATGACCCCGATTATCAGTGGGGAGTGGCCAGTTCACCCGTGATCTGGAAGGACCGGATTTACATCCAGGCCGACCAGCAAACAAACTCGTTTCTGATCGCCTTGGATGCGGCTTCGGGGAAAGAGCTTTGGCGCGTTCAGCGCGACGAGATACCGACCTGGGGCACCCCGGTCGTGCTCGAGTTCGAAGGCAGAGCTCAACTGGTGACCAACGGCACGAAGGGAGTGCGCAGCTATGATCCGATGACAGGGGCGCTCCTCTGGGAATACAAGGGCCGGAATTCTGAGATCACATGTACGACTCCTGTGCTGGGCCCCGGCCTGATTTTCGTGGTTAACGGCTACCCGCCAGTGCAGCCCATTCTGGCGATCCGGTGGAACGCCGCCGGCGACATTTCGCTCAGAGATAAGGAGACAATGAACCAGGGAATCGCCTGGAGCAGGATGAGTGGCGGTTCCTACCAGCCCTCCCCGTTGATCTATGGAGATCTGCTCTACGTGTGCTCCAACAACGGTGTCCTGACGACTTACAACGCCCAGACCGGCGACCGGGTGTATCAACAGCGGATTGCCGGCAAGGGCGGTGCCTACTGTGCTTCGCCGATTGCCTCAGACGGCAGAATCTACCTGGCCAGCGAAGACGGCGAGATGCACGTGATCAAGGCAGGAGCACAGTATGAGCTGATCTCCACGAATCCAATCGGCGAAGTGATCATGGGAACTCCAGCCATTACCAGGGGAATGCTTGTGGTCAGGGGAATGAAACATATCTTCGGCATTGCGGAATCGAAAAAGCCACTCAAGTAATCCAGCAGCGGAAACCACTGTCAGGCTGATATCAGGAACAAAGATGGTGCTTTATTCGTTCCGAAAACCGGGTACGCTGACCGGTTTTTGACGTCGCTTCCCGCAAACTCCTCCCCCAAAGCCTTGCCATACTGGCTCGCCAGCTCCCGATCGAAGGTAGCAGCCAGCGTGACGGCGTTTCTGAAATCGGGAATGTTTCCCGGCCCCTCCCCGCCCACTTGCACCATCCTTCCTGCACTCCCTCCAAAACAATTCCCCATCATTGTAAGTCAGGCCAAGCGGCGCAGCGCCTCGCGAGGGTTCAGCACCATCAGTTGGTGCACCTGTTCCTCGCTGGTGCCTGCCTGGCGAAGGGCGGGCAGGAAACGCGTGAAGATCAGATCGTAGGGGAGGAATTTGCCGCCGCCCGGCTCCCCCACCCGGTACCAACCGGCATCCTGCGACAGGAGCACACGCCGGATGAGGCCGCGGTCGATCATCGCGCGCACCATCCCGAGATGTCTGTCCAGGGACACTTCGCTGATTCCGTCGAATTCCACCCAGGCGCCCATCTCGGCGGCGCGCGCGTGCCTGCCGGATTCCTTCTCATTCTGGGCATGCACCCAGATGAAGGCCTCGGCCTTCACGCCCGCCAGCCGCAGGATATCGAGGGCTTCCAGCGCGGCTGCGCCGTCTCCGGAGTGAGCGGCGATTTTGAGCCCCGTCGCTTTGGCCGTGATGGCGGCGGCCTGTATCAGCTTGCGGCTGATCTCCGGAAGCGGCCCTTTGTCCATCCCCGTCTTGATGAAAGCAGGGCGTATCCCGGTGTTGCCGATGCCCTTCTCAAACTCGCCGATCCAGCGGCGGGCGAGTTCCTCCGCGCTCTCTGTGTAGGCGTGCAGGGGGACATACTTCGTGCCGGCCGCCGCATAGTACCCGGTGTTGGTCAGGAGGTGAAGACCGCTCGCCTCGGCAAGCCGGCGGAGCAAGAGCGGGTCGCGGCCGAGGAATGCGGGCGTGCACTCGACCAGGGTGCGGCAACCCAGTTCGCGGAGCCGCTTCAGGTGGGGCAGGGCGATGCGAAAGGCCTCGTCGGGATCATAGCGTCCCGGCCCTATCTTTTCAGCCCCAATGAAATCGACCAGGATGTGCTCGTGCATGAGGGTGATGCCGAGGTCACGCGGCCGGACCGGGCCGAGCACCGTGTCGATGGGAACCCCATCCTGCGCCCATTCGCCTCGGGCAAATCCCAGTGCCGCTGCCGTCACCGAAACAACGAAAGCCCGCCTTGAAATCCGCATGATCTACTTTCTTTTTAGCCATGATTCGGGAACGGGGATGATACAGATGTTCATGGAGCGGTTGTCTTCCGAGAGCATTGCCGACTGGATTTCAATCTTCGTACCATCCGGGCTGAAAGTGGGATGGGGATGATCTGCTGCTGTGGTTTTGTGCCCCGTTGAGAGCAGGATCATTTCGTGTGAACGCCTGCCAATGAGATATATACCTCTTGAAAAATCATCCCCAACCGCCCAGCGGCCATCCTCCGATCCGTTGATGTGCCACAGCCCGCTTCCTGACGGTGTCTGACCGGCAATGGTTATCTCCCGGGTCCTGAGATTCACTATGCCAAGGCCGGTCGGCTTTTCACGGGTCCCGGATGGCCCCCATGCAGTTTCCTGACCGGGATTGGCCGGATCGACAGGTTTCTCGGGTATGCCGATCTGGCGGTGGCCCATGATGGCGATCGCCACCTCATCTCTGGTGATCACCGCTTCGTGGGTCACCCATTCGTGCGGCGCTTCAGGATACAGCGGCCGCAAGCCGGTCCCGTCCGCCATCACGGTCCATGTGCGCTGCGGCGCTTTTCCTCCAGTTTCCCAGCAGAACACGATCTCGCCGGGAACCCACGGATTGCTTTGCACGTGGCCAATCTGAAAGGGCACGGATACGATGTATTTCAATTCTCCCGTCGAGATGTTCATGCTCATGAGACCTGCAGGGCCGGAACCCATGTTGCGCGGCCCGAAGTTGGGTTCCACTTTTGTGCCCGGAGCAAGATGCCTGGCAGCCTCCTCTTTCCCGACCCGGAAATACACATAGTCTTCATTGGCGTCAAGCGCCATATCGCCTCCGGCTCCCAATTCAGCCGGTATGGTGCCGCAGAGCCGCTGATAACTGTCTGCCGGCTTCAGTTTCCCCGATTCGCTGTCGGCAAAGAGTTTCGCGAGGTCAACCTCAATCACCTGCATGGCGCCGCCCCGGGGAGGTTTGGTTTCGGTCCGCAGGTACCGCATCATATACAGCTTCATCGATTTCCTGGCAACGCACAGCATTCCCGTATAACCGCCTTCGGATACCTGCACTATGACACCGCTCGCTTCGTGTACGGCCATGGCCTCGCCGCGGACACGGTTCGAGCGGAAGATGAGCCACTGATTGTCGGATGTCCACTGAGGATGCGTCTGGTAGATCTTGGAATCGCCGGAGGGTTTGCTGGTCAGGAAAGTCAGGACCGTTCCGGTCACGGGGTCCTTGACAATCCTTTTTTCCGAAGGAAATCTGGAGCCGATCTGGGAAAACAGTGTGCCGGACGGCAGAAACAGAATGCCGATAGCCAGAGAAACGATACTCCAATGTCTGGTCTTCATTTCAGTACCCGTCAGGTCCGTTTAGGAAGACTTCCGCTCGAAATCCAATAAAATATACTTCAATTGTTTACCTCCGGCAGCAAAATGAAACTGAAATGTTGCGGAAGGGATTCGTTCACCTCATAATCAACCGCAAATATCATGGTTTTGGCACCTGTTCCCAAAACCAAGGCCCGGAGGTGCAATAGGATGACTGGTCCTGTGGTCCCCGGTACCACGACATCAGCCGCCACTGGCACTGATCGGTCCCCACATCGTTGGAGTAGACAGGAAATGCGCCGCCGGCAGTTCCTGAAAGCATTGGGAACCTCCCTGGCAGCAGGAACCTCGCTTCTGCAGCATGAATCGGCAGCTGTCACCGGCAGGCAATCCCGTCCCCCGGATCTTCGCCTCATCCAGACGGATGACGGGACTGCCATGCGACCCCGGCATCGCGTGATCGTGTCCACCGACATCGGCGGCACCGACCCGGATGACTTTCAGTCCATGGTGCACCTGCTCGTATATGCGGATGTTTTCGACCTCGAAGGACTGATCTCCTCCCCGTACGGGCCCGGCCGCAAGGAGCACATCCTTCAGGTCATCGACTGCTATGCGAAGGATTATGCCAACTTGCGAACGTATTCGGCCAGCTACCCTTCGCCCGATGCGTTGCGAGCCATCACAAAGGAGGGCGCCCTCGAAAGCCCGGGAGCAGCCGGGTTCGGGGCGCCGACCGAAGGCTCCGAGTGGATTGTCCGTTGCGCGCGGCGCCAAGACCCGCGGCCGCTCTGGGTCCTGGTCTGGGGCGGCATCGAGGATCTCGCTCAGGCGCTGCACGATGCGCCCGACCTCGAAGGCAGGCTACGGGTATATTTCATCGGCGGTCCGAACAAGAAATGGAGCGTCGACGCCTATCATTACATCATGACGCACTGCCCACGGCTCTGGATTATTGAAGCGAACGACACCTACCGCGGCTGGTTCGTCGGCGGCAACCAGACGGGAGAGTGGAGCAACCAGGGATTCGTCACTGCACACATCGCCGGCCGTGGAGCGCTCGGCGCCTTTTTCGCACCTTTACTCGACGGCGCGATCAAGATGGGGGACACGCCGTCGGTGGTGTATCTGCTGCGCAGCACGCCGGAGGATCCCTCGCAGCCGGGGTGGGGCGGACGATTTGTACGCGCCTGGGAGCGGCCCCGCAAAGTGTTTGACCGGTTGACGACGCCGGCGGACCAGATAGAACAATTCGGCGTTATGGAGCTGGCGCTGCCGCTCAGCAGCAGCGCGCCGAACCAGGCAAAAGCATCCATGCTGATCGAGAATCAGTCACTCGTAGGATTCATCGATGAGAACGGCGCAATGCGGTTTCGCTTTTCGCCGAAGGAAGCAAAGACCTACACGTACACCCTTCGCAGCAATGTGCCGTTGCTGGACGGGAGGACCGGCGCGCTGACGTCAACCAGGCCGGCGCCGGATGCTGCGCTGCGGCCGGATCGGCATTTGCCGAACTGGTGGACGGATGATCCGGCGCTTGAGGTGGCGGAGGGGCCGTGCATTGGCTGCCGGACGGTGAGCCGGTGGCGCGAGGAATTCCTGCGGGATTTCTCCTCACGCATGCTGCGCTGCAAAACCCCGGCTCTCCGCTAGCCAGGATAATTCCTGAAAACCGCGCGCAAATGGACAGAGAATGGCACAAGATCCTAGGATTCGCATAAGACAAAAGCCTTTAAGGACACGGAGGAACACTGGCAGGGCTTTTGCCGCCGTCCTTGTCTGGGGCAGACGGTCGAACGCTTCAGACGATAATCCCTGCCATGCTCAGACCAATGGTGCGCTCGACAGCCTACCCCAGACAAGGACGGCCGGCGCACAGCGCCGGGCCCTCCGGGCCGGCAAAGGCCCTGCACACGGATCCTATCCGTGTCCATCCGTGTTTTTCCGTGTTCTTTTGTGCATTTGGATCCGCAATCCATGAATCATTCAGGCCGACAGGACGCTCACCAAAAAGGCAGAGATTATGCGCCAGATTCCGAAGCTGTGTGTCGTAAGCGGAGCGCTCGCTGCCGCGTTTCTCGCCAACTCAGCGTTATCTCGGACTCAGCGGCCCGACGCCGGGGGACTGACAGCAGCGATGTGGCAGGAGGATATCAGGCTGCTCGCGCGCACGCTCCCGGCCAGGCACGTTGAAGCATTTCACGATGAACCGGAACAGCATTGGCGGCAGGCAACCGAGGATCTGGCCCGCGAAGTCGAGCGGCGATCAACAAACGCGCGGCTCGTTGGCCTCCTGCAGCTTGTCGCACGGATCGGCGATGCGCACACGTTCCTCGTGCTGCCCGAATGGATGACGAAGGTTCCGATCGGTTTCTACCGATTCGGCAGCGAGATTCGCGTAGTGCGCGCGGCACCCGGACTCGAAAGCACACTTGGCGCTCGGCTCGAGCGCGTCGGTCAAACGCCGGTCGCCGACGCCTACGCGCGCGTCACGAGCGTGGTTGCCGGAGCCGAAAACGAATGGTTCACAAACGAGGAAGCACCCATGTTTCTCACCATGCCTGAAGTGCTGGAGGGTCTTGGCCTGATCCGGGCCGGGTCAACAACGCCCTTCGAATTGCGAACCTTGTAAGGTGCGCGAATTCAGCCGGCACTCCGGCCCGTTCCACTCAGGTCACAGATCGACTGGCAGTACATAGCCGAGCCGCCAATCTTCTGGCAACGCCCGGCGGAGCCTTTCTGGTTCACCCGCTTCGCTGATCATCCGAAGACGGTCTACCTCAATTTCAGGGGCTACAACCAGCAGGCACTCCAGAATGTCGGCCTGGAACTTCTCGCCGAAATGGCCGCCAATCCTCCCGACAAACTGATCATCGACCTCCGCCACAATGGCGGCGGGAACTTTGAACGCGGGCGCCGAGTAATCGCGGAATTGAAGAAGCTGCCCTTCAGCGCCCGGCGCGGGAGCGTGATCGTCCTGATCGGCCGGCGCACGGGGTCGGCGGCTGTCGTCAACGCCAGGGACTTCCGGCGCGACCTCGGCGCGCTGCTCATCGGCGAGCCGACAGGCGGGCGGGTCAACAGCTATGGAGACTCGAACACATTCGAACTGCCGCTCCTGAAGCTGCGCGTGAGCTATGCGACGGTGTTTCATCGTTTTGAGGAGCGGGAGATTTCGGCCGTAACGCCCGACCAGTTGATCGAGCCAAGGTGGGAAGATTTCGCAGGCGGCCGCGACGCCGCTCTCACCTGGGCACTCGATCACGTACCGGCACCCACCCGGAAGTGATCGAAAAGCACCTGCCGTCCCGCTGCGACAGGGCCACTGCAGTCATGTCGGGTGCATAACCCGGGATCCCCTCCCCGATGAATTTGCCGACGGATACGGATTGGTTATGAAATCCAGGAGAGCAGCTTTTGCTTTACTTCCATGCTACCTGCATATATATTATAAATATATACTAATGCGGAGGGATATGAAAACTGCAAAGATCTTCAAGAACGGCCAAAGTCAGGCGGTCAGGCTTCCCAAGGAATTTCGCTTCCAAGACACCGAAGTCTTCATCAAGAAGAGCGGAAATATCGTCCAGCTGATTCCTCGGTCAAGTTCTTGGGATTCGCTTTTCCGAAGCCTCAGGAAGTTTTCGCGCGATTTCATGACCGAACGGGTTCAGCCCAAATTGGATCAGCGGGAGAAACTCTCATGAAGCTGATGCTCGACACCAACACCTGTATCTTTGTCATCAAGCGGAGGCCGCCTGCCGTGCTGGAACGATTCCTGGAGTACCAGGGCGGCGAGATCGGCATATCATCCATCACCCTGGCCGAATTGCGTTATGGAGTCGCCAAAAGCAGAATCGTAGAGAAAAACTCGCGGGCCCTCGACGAGTTCATCGTTCCGCTCGAGGTAGCCGCATTTGGTGAAGAAGCGGCTCGCGCATATGGCGACATACGGCACGCACTGGAGACGGCCCGAACCCCCATCGGGTCCATGGACATGCTGATCGCGGCACACGCGCTTTCATTGGGCACTATCTTGATCACCAACAATACTCGTGAATTCAGCCGCGTTCCCCGCCTGGAAGTCGTTGACTGGTCGGCGTAAGGAAGGCTTTAAACCGTCATCCATGCGGTGACGTTGCCCGACACTCGGGCATTGGTTAGCTTCGGCGGCCATCTAGTCCCACCTTCAAAGGTGCAGGTCAGTATTTCCGATAAGGATCTCCTGGATATTCTGATGCAATCGTCCCCACGCCTCAGTTCTTCTTGAGCACATCTCCCTTGCGGTCTATGGCCCGGGTCGCGCCCGGAGCCAGCGGCGTCCAGAAATCCTCGGCTGCAAGCCGGCACTCCTCGATCATGCGAATCGCGTACTCGCAGCGCCCGAGATCGCCCGCGCCGGCATTGTTGGTCCCGAAGGTAAATTTGCAGCCTGCCTCTTTTGCCATCCTGATGAACGATGCCGAGGGAATCCGGTACCTGTTGTTGATCTCGACGGCTACGCCGTTTTTGGCGGCGGCGGTCAACACCCTGCGCCGGCGGGCATCGGTCCACAGCGTTTCGTAATCCCGGGCGATCTGGTCGGGAAGATAGGTGGGGTTTACGTAGATGTCGACGGGTTCGTTTTCCAGTATGCCCACGGCGCGGTCCACCAGCGTGTCCATGAATTCCTGCGGATCCGATATCGTGCCTACCTCGGAGGGCATCCAGGTGCGCATGCGCCGGCCCCGGTTGTCGGTCCAGGTCATCGAGTCCGTGAAGACATAGTCGAAGGCCGACACTGCCTCCCTGGAGAACATGGTTAGCCACTCGCGCCCTTCGGCCTGCATGCCCACGAATACCGGTTGCCCTTTCAGCTCCTCGACCCATCGGCGGGCGCCGGCATCGTCGGAGACCGGCTGGCCCAGGCCGCAATTCACCGCCAATCCGTACTGAATGCCGTCCCGCCGGGACTTCGCCGCCGCCTGCTCCGTCGAAAGCCCTCCTTTGGGATGCACGTGCAGATCGAGCATGGGATAGCCGCGGGCCCCCAGCGCAAGGATCTGTTTGTAGATGTCGTCAGCCTCGAACGCTGTTTGCGCAGGCATCGCGAGAGTGTCTTCCAGTGGCCTCACGCGGATGCTCCGGAAAAACACCTTGGACTGCGGATCGTGGCACTGGAGGGCGAACGTGCCGTGCCCCAGGAATCGCCCCTTTTCCATGCCGGGCAGGATGACCGGCGGCGTCGGTTCGAGGTAATCCACCAGCAGGATGCCGTCGAGCCGCACCTGGATATTCTTGCCCTTCACGCTGATGCTGAGCTTGAACCACTGGTCGTCACGTACGAACGGCTTGTAGTTGTTTCTGATGTTGTACAGGGATCCGGTCTTCCTTCTTTCTCGCGCCTGGCTGTTGTTGATTTGAACCTCGAATCCCTGCGACGGCCAGCCCGAATCCTGATAGGTGGTGTGGAAGTAGACGCCGGAGTTGGAGTTTGAACGGGCCATCGCTTCCACCTCCAGCTCGAAGTTTTTGAAATCGGCCCGGCGGACCGGACCGTCATAAAACAGGTGGCACATGGGGCCGTCCGCGCAGAGTTGTCCGCCGTCCACCTTCCAGGAATTCAGCTTGCCCTGCGGCCGCCAGCCTTCGAGATTCCGTCCATTGAACAGCTCCACCCAGCCGTCGCCCTGAACGAATATCGGAACCGCCGCAATTGACACCAGGAATGATCGCCTCGTAATATCCATACCATCCTCCTCTGCCCGAATCCTGCAGCGCCGGAGAACTATCGCGCCGGTTTAGGCTTGAATTCATCGATGCGGACCTTGGGAGTCAGCGCCACGCTTTCCTTCTTGACCGTCATCTCGCGATCCAGTTCAAACGAAGCCTTCCGGCGGATGTCTCTGGAAGAAGCTCCTATCCTGATCTCATATTTCCCGGCTTCGGCGATCCAGCCCGAGGAGACGGGATCGAAGGATGCGAGCTGGCGCGGGCGGATGTCAAACGTCAGCGCCTGCGATTCTCCGGGTTTCAGCAGGCGCGTCTTGGCAAATCCTTTCAGCTCCATGACGGGTTTGTCCAGCTTGCCAGCCGGGGCGGCAAGATACAGTTGCACGACTTCCCTACCGGCGACCTGCCCTGAATTCTTCACGTCGACGGTGACGGTGATCTTGTCGCCGAACTTGTCGGAACTGAGCGATGGCTTGCCATATTCAAAGGTAGTGTAGGACAGGCCGTATCCGAATTCGTAAGCCGGCGCCACTTTGAATGTTTCGTAATAGCGGTATCCCACGTAAATGCCTTCCTCATAGACGATTTTGGAGGGTTTGGGACTCCGGAAGGCGCTCAACATGTCCTGGTCTTCTTTGGCATCGGCCTTCTGCGGTTCCGGTTCCAGGACTACGCCGGGGAAGTTTTTCGCCGAGGGCACATCCTGATACTTCACGGGAAATGTGGATGCGAGTTTGCCGGAGGGATTCACTTTGCCGCTGATCACGTCGGCAATCGAGTTGCCGGCTTCCTGTCCTCCCTGCCAGGCGAGCAGAATCGCGTCCGGCGCATTTCTCCAGCTGGCCACTTCAATGACGCCTCCGACATTGAGGGCCACGACGACCCTCTTGCCCCTGGCATGGAACGCGTCGGAAACACTTTTGATCAGGTCTTTTTCCGCCTGGTTGAGATTGAAGTCGTCGGCTTCCTTGCGGTCGAAGCCCTCGCCGGAATTTCTTCCGATCGTGATCAGGGCCACATCGGCTGCAGATGCCATTTTGCCCACGAGTGCCGAATCGACCGGCATCTCGGCGATCGGCGGCGGCAGCGAGAATGGGCGCGGCGGAGGATTTTTCGCCTTGGCCGCCCGGATGTGTCCGGTATAGGCATTCTGCAACTCTTCGTTCATCGTGTATCCGGCGCCCCTCAATCCGTCCGCCAGCGAGACGCTGTAGGCTTCGTTGACGTCGCCGCTGCCGGTCCCACCGGTGATGATCTCGTAGGAAGTGTTGCCGAACGCTGCCAGGTTCTTCATTTTTGCAGACAAGGGGAGCGTGGCGTTGTTGTTTTTAAGCAGCACCATGCCGTCGGCCGCCGCCTGGCGTGCCACCGCCGCATTGGCCTGCAGGTCGGGCTTGTTGGAATGCTTGTAGCCCTGGAATCGAGGGGATTGAACCAGGACGTTCAGGATCCTCTCGATATTTCTGTCGAGCACAGCTAGATCCAGCTTCTTCTCCTGTACCGCCTTGAGAATGGCTTTTGCCTGATCCGCGGTCCCCGGCATCAGCAGGTCGTTGCCGGCCTTCATTTGAGCGACCGGGTCGGAACCGCCGAACCAGTCGCTCATGACAAATCCCTTGAAGCCCCAGTCGTCGCGGAGGACCTTGGTCAGCAGATCGTGGCTTTCCGATGCAAACACGTCATTGATCCGGTTGTAGGACGACATGACCGTCCAGGGCTGCGCTTCCTCCACTGCGATGCGAAAGCCTTCGAGATAGACTTCGCGCAACGCTCTTTCGCTCACGATGGTATTCAGGGCATTCCGGTTGGTTTCGGTATTATTGGCCGCAAAGTGCTTCGGGGAGGTGCCTACGCCCTGCGATTGGACGCCGCCGACCATGGATGCGGCCATCTTCCCGGCAATCAGAGGGTCTTCCGAATAGTATTCGAAGTTTCTGCCGCACAGCGGATTCCGGTGGTCGTTCATCCCTGGCGCCAGCAGGATATCGACGCCGTATTCGAGCAACTCCTTGCCTACGGCTTGACCCACCTTGTTGACCAGGTCGGGATCCCATGTGGAGGCCAGCATCGTGGCGACGGGGAAGGCCGTGCAATAGTAGGTCGCCTTGTCATTTTCGCGCGTCGGGCTGATGCGCAGTCCGGCAGGGCCATCGGCCATCACCATGGCCGTGATGCCCAGCCTCGGAATTTCATAACTGGTCCCGGCGGCGCCCGGCACCAGGCTTTGCACCTGCCCGACCGCCGGCGCGCCCGGTGTCGGCGTCGCGTCCGCCGTGTCGGCCACGCCCGGCAATCGCATTCCCGTGCCGGTCACGAAGTACGCCTTTTCTTCGAGTGTCATGGCGGCGATCACTTCGGAAATAGGGTTCTTGCCCAGCTGCGGAACTTTTTCTCCCGCGCATTGCGTGAAAGACATCAGACCGAAGGCGGCGATAAGAACTAATGCGTAAATTCTGGTTTTTTTCATATGCTCTCCCATGAGAAACGCTCTATCGCATCAGGACAAACTCGGCCATGGCGGTTGTATCCTCGACGTGCAGGTGAAGCCCCTTCTCGACCGGATGAATCCAGAATGCCGCGCCTTTGTCCGGCGCCCTGATCCCGTCCGGCCCCGCCACCGTGATCGGCGCCTTGCCGGGAACCCGGGAGCAGCCCATTTTATAAAGGAAGCCTTCTCCTTCGACCCCGTCGAGGAGTTTCCCGATATGCGCGTGCGCATGGCATTGGCTGCGGGCGAGCTCGCCGTTGACGGCCAACCCCCACTGCTTCCCCCACAGTTCCTCACCTTTCCGGATGGCAGCTGCCCAGAACTTGCCGCTGTCGGCGGCAGCGAGGCCGGACAGGTTCTGCATTCCTTTATCGTGAGCCCTCGGCAGGATCAGCCATCGGTTCGGCTTGGAAGGGTTGATGTCCTGCACAAAGAAAAAAGGCACATCCGGAGGGTGGAACTCGCTCTCGAGGCAGAGGCTGCACTGTGGATACGCCAGGAGAGTTTCGGCAACCGAGTGGTCGCACGGGCAGCGCGATTCGTAGTCCGGTTTGAAGACAACCTGCGCGGATCGTGCGGCGGCCACGGCCCACACAAAACCCGCCAGGCCCATCAGGGCTGCCGGAATAGCATGCCGCATGCCGCGATTCGTCATTTCGTCCGTTCTGGCTGTGCCGGGGCAGAATTGCACTCGCACGGCGCTTTACTGAAAATCCCCGGCCGACTCTGCTACAGGCCGCGATGCATCCGATGGCGAGTAGGGATCGCCGGTTCCGCCGAAACCTGACCGGCATGCATCCAACTGACTCCAATCACCGGCGCACGCAACCCATGGTAATGGAATCAGGGAGGCATGGAACCATTTTTTTCGGCAATTTTACAAAAGACCCGCCTTCTTTTGACGTATTTGTACTGGCACAGGTTTTGAAATTGAGGAAGATAGGAACTCGCGGCCATGAGGTTTGCGATGGAGCGGGTTCAAACCGCGCCTGCATGAACGGCGCTTGATACTGGCGGCGGCACTCATCTGTTATTGCTGCTAAATCAATGGATTAGGCCCCAAGCGTTCCAATGATGCGCCTTCTGAAAGAGGCGTTGGTGCTTGAAGTCGTTTAGAACGTAGCAAATGCTATGACCAGACCGGCATATTCCGTGGACTCCAGAGACCGTGCCTTCGAGGTCAAGTTCCTGGTTGATCCCGATACGGCAGGAAGGATCCGCTCCTGGTCGAGACAGGTCCTGCCGGCCGATCCTCATGGATCGGGATGCTACGGGGATGAATACCTGACCACCAGCCTCTATTTCGACACGCCGGATTTTGCCGTGTTTCGGCGGCACGGCTCCTACCGGCGCAGCAAGTACCGGATTCGCCGCTATGGCGCCTGCGACGAGGTGTTCCTCGAGCGGAAGATGCGCACGCGAAACGTGCTGAGCAAGCGGCGCACGCGCGTGCACCGTGAGGAACTCGGCAGGCTGACACTCGTCGACGCCGATCCGGATTGGGAGGGAGCCTGGTTCCTGAAACGCCTCCGGATCCGTCGTTTCGCCCCCGCAGTCCAGGTGAGCTACCACCGCAGCGCGCGTGTCGCCGAGACGGCGCTGGGGGCAATCCGCCTGACTGTCGACGATTCCCTGCGCGCGGTCCCTGCGGCAGGTCTGGTTTTCCATGCCGGCAGCGGCGACATTTTCATCCATGACCGGGCGATTGTCGAAATGAAGTTCCGCGTGGCCACGCCGGCGATCTTCAAGGAACTGGTGGGGCGATTCGTCCTCGAACCGCAGAGGATTTCGAAATATCGGTTGGCTGCGCTGGCACTCGGCCTTGTGCCTGTGCCGGCACGCCGTTCCATACCTGACAGTGATGAAGGGGATGCAGCCGTATGCCTTCCTTCCTGGAAATGCTGAATTCCGGATCGGATGAATTGTCTGCCCCGGACCTCTTGTTGCGCCTGTGCCTGGCATTGGTCCTCGGAGCCGTCATTTCCGGTTTGTACCGTTTCACCCGGGCAAGACCGGAGACCTCCTCGTTTCCGACCACGCTGGTACTGTTGACGATCCTGATCGCGATGGTCACCAAGGTGATCGGAGATAATGTGGCCAGGGCCTTCAGCCTCGTCGGCGCCCTGTCGATCGTGCGTTTCCGCACCGTGGTGCGGGACACGGAGGACACCGCCTACGTGATCTTTGCAGTGGTCATCGGCATGTCGCTGGGCGCCAACCAGCTGTGGGTGGCCGGCATCGGAATTGCAGTCGTGGGCCTGGCGGCCTTTCTGCTCATGAAGCGCAAGAAAAAGCCCGGCGCCGACCCGTCCCACACGCTGACCGTGCGCGTGGGCATCGGCCACGATATCGATGCGGTTGTCACAGACACCCTCAAAACCTTCGCGACGGAATGGCACATCCAATCCATGTCGACATCCAAGCAGGGTCTATCCGTGGATGTGACGTACCAACTGAGTGTGCGCACGCCGGAAAAGGCAGAAACTTTCGTCAAGGCGCTCAACCGGCTGGAAGGAGTCCAATGCGTCGAGTTATCGCAGTACGATGTTTCCAGAGACTGAAAATGAAACGAATCACTCCTGCTGTCATCCTGATGCTGGCGCTGATCGCGACCGCCGGACTGCCCGCAGCCTCGGGCACTGCATCAAATTCCCTTTCCGGCGATCCGCAGTTCGGCCCGCGCGGCTTCAGACCCGGCGGCGGGGAGGTGAAGCTGGTCGAGAAGTTCGACAAGGACGGCGACAAGCTCCTCAACAAAGAGGAGCGGAAGCAGGCTCGCGCCTATGTGACCTCATCGCAGGGACAGGGCGGCTTTGGCGGGCGCGGCGGCCGGATGCGCGGGGGCCCGCCCGGATTCGGCGGCCGCGGCGGATGGATGGAGCCGGCAAAACCCGGCGTGAAGCTCTCCCCGGCCGATGTCAAGCCCGGCGGCGATGCGCCGCTCTATGATCCGGACACGCTGCGCACGTTTTTCCTTCAATTCGAGGAAGCGGATTGGGAGAAGGAAATGGAGGATTTCCACGGCACGGACGTGGAAGTGCCTGCGATGCTGCAGGTCGACGGCCAGACGTTCCGGGATGTCGGCATTCACTTCCGCGGGAATACCTCCTACGCCATGGTCCCCAGCGGATATAAGCGCTCGCTGAATCTTTCCCTGGACTATGCGCACAAGAAGCAGGCATTCATGGGCTACCGGACTCTCAACCTGCTCAATTCCAGCATGGATCCGTCGTTTCTGCACTCGGTCCTGTATATGCATCTGGCGCGCGAGTACTTCCCGGCGCCCAAGGCAAATTACGCGCGGGTGGTGATCAACGGGGAGAACTGGGGAATTTACGTCAACGTCCAGCAGTTCAATACCGACTTCACGCGCGACTTTTTCAAAACGACCGCCGGAGCGCGATGGAAGGTGCCGGGCAGTCCGGGCGGCGGGGGCGGCCTTGATTATCTGGGCGACAGTCCGGACTCGTACAAATATCTTTACGAAATCAAGTCCAAGGACGATCCCCAGTCGTGGAAGGCGCTCATAGCCGTCTGCAGGACTCTGAATCAGGAGCCGGCCAAAACCCTGGAGGCTGCGCTCGCGCCGATGCTCGACGTCGAGGGCGCGCTCCGGTTTCTCGCGCTCGATCTGGCTCTGGTCAATGATGACGGGTATTGGGCGCGGGCGAGCGATTACAGCATCTATTGCGACGAAAAAGGCCGGTTCCACGTGTTACCCTACGACACCAATGAATCCTTCAGCGCCGGGGGCGGCTTCGGTATGCGCGGCCGCGGCGGTATGGGGTTCGGCGGATGGGGAGGAGGAGGAACTTCCCTGGATCCGCTTACGGGCGCAGGTGATTCCCGGCGTCCGCTGATGTCGAAGCTGCTCGCCGTGCCGGGATTCAAGACGCGATATCTGGATATCGTCCGCGACATCGCGCAGAAGTGGCTCGACTGGGAACGCCTGGGCCCGATCGCGAGGCGCTATCAGGCTCTCATCGCAGCGGAAGTCAAGGCCGATACCAAGAAACTCGACACCTTCGAGGCTTTTGAGGGCGCGCTGAAATCGATCGAGAATTTCGTGACCGCGCGCCGCACCTATCTGTTGCAGAGCACCGCGGCAAAATCGGACCGCTGAGGCACCGGGCCGGGGCCAGCGTCGAATGACACCAAGTAGTCGATTTCACAAATACGGAAACGTATTTCCGCGTCGGCATGGGACTACAGCCAAAGCTGCAGAGGCGCGGATTCTGAAGATTTGTCATTTGCGATTTGTCAATTGTTATTCGCCATTTGGCGGCATTGAAACAGGTCGGATTCAATGACAAATGGCAAATCACCAACGAGAAATGACAAATTCTTTGCACTCCTGCCTTGTGTCTGGGATACGTTACCGTATTTATGAATCAATGTACTGAGTACACGATTCCATAAATGAGGAACCACCGGATGAAACGTAAAGTCTGCGTTCTGACTCTCTTTACCGCTTTTCTTTTCGCAGCGGTCTTCTGGACCGGTGCCGCTGAACCGTCCCCGACACGGCTTTCGGACCAGGAGTTCTGGAAACTTTCCTCCGATTATTCGGAGCCGGGCGGGACCTTTCACTCCGAAAACCTTGTCTCTAACGAAGGCCTTTTTCAGACAGTCATCCCGGCATTGGCCAAGACTGCAGTACCGGGGCGCGCGTATCTGGGCGTCGGTTCGGAACAGAATTTTTCCTACATCGCTGCCTTACGCCCGCTTATTGTCTTCATCGTCGACATCCGTCGAGGAAACCTCGATCTTCACCTGACGTACAAAGCGCTCTTCGAGATGTCGACGGACCGGGCGGAATTTGTGTCCCGGCTTTTTTCCAGAAAGTTGCCCGAGGGACTGAGCGCCACAGCCACGGCGGAGGAGATATTCCAGGCTGCCCGAAAAGCCGTACCTGACCGGGCGCTGTACGACGATAACCTGAAGAAGATCAAGTCGCACCTGACGGAAAAACACGGATTCCAGCTGTCACAAGGAGATCTGGAAGGAATCGAATACGTGTACAGCGCTTGGTTCCGGTCCGGTCCGGATATCCGGTATGAACTCTTGAACATGGGACGCGGCGGTCCGGGCCGGTCTGCCGGCACGCCGACGTATGCGGAGCTGATGACGACCACGGACGGGGAGGGACAGAATCGCAGCTATCTCGCCGCCGAATCCTCATTCAAGTTTTTGAAGGATCTGCAGTCGCGCAACCTGCTGATCCCCGTCGTCGGCAACTTCGGCGGCGCCAAGGCGCTGCGCGCGGTCGGTAATTATCTCAAAGAGCGCAAGATGACCGTTTCGGCTTTCTATGTTTCCAACGTGGAGCAGTATCTCCGGCAGGAAGGCATTTGGGAAGCGTTCTGCGCGAACGCGGCGACTCTGCCGATCGACGAAACCAGCACCATCATCCGCTCCACAAGAGGGGGGCCCGGAGGGTTTCGGGGCTTTGGCGGGCCCAGTTTTGCGATGACACTGGTGCCGATGAAACCTGTAATGGCCTCCTGCGCCGCTCCGGTCCGTTAACCATAAAGCCCGCAATGCCCGCCGGCTCTTTGCTGCGGCAGCCGATCCGGGAGTGTCCGGTCATCGTTCATCCTTTCGGCAGGAACACTCTCCGCAGTTCCTCCACCTGCCGGTCCCTGATGGGGACCAGCTGACCGATGGGTTTGGCCATAACCAGCGATTTGGCGCTGAACTCAGCCACTTCAAGCCGGTCGAAGGTCTGCAGCAGTTTGTCCCCGGTGATCAGCACGGCATCGTTCCGGATGATGACCGCAGGCGGACCTTCCGCGAGCAGGTCGGGAATCTCTTCCCGGCTCCGCTGGTGGATTCCGAATGGTAGGAGGGGAATGTCCTGGAGGAATATCCAGCTTTCCGGGATTGTACGGACATCGATGGGCAAACCGGTAATTCCGAATGCCATCAGGTACGGCGGTTGTGTGAGGATGATCGAGTTGATGGATGGATTTCTCCGATAGATCTCCTGGTGCAGCCAGGTGGCCCGGCTCGGCGATTTCCCCCGTTCCCGCTTTCCTTCACGGATCTGGACAATATCCGCGATTTGCAGATCCCAACGCGGAATGTTGGTCGGGGTGATCAGAAAGTCATTCCCACGCCAGCGCGCTGAAACCGTGCCGTAGGAACTGATCATCAGTCCCTGGTCGCAGGCCCGATGCACGATCCTGCAGATTTCGCTCCGTTTTGCCAGTTCGTCGGGCGGGTACTCCTGTGCTTCCATTTCCGGCAGGACTTCGGGCATTCTGGCCTCAAAATCCTCAATTTCAGTTTCAGTCAGACTTTGCGGAGTTCCGATCGTTTTTCCCAACAAGATGGTCCTGGCACAAAACTCCAGGGTTTCGAAACGCTGAAAGGCATCCACCATGTCATGGCCTCCCAGCACCGTGCCGTGGTTTTCCATGATGATAGCCTTATATCCTTTGGCAAACTCGGCGGCGATGTACTCACCCAGCATCTGGCTGCCCGGAAGTTCATAGGAGGCGTATCCGATGGGACCGCAGATGTGCCTGGCCTGACTGATGATTTTGGTGTCGGGTATTTCATGCACGATGCTGAAAGAAACCAGGGCAGGCGGATGGGCGTGAATAATGGCCCTGATATCGGGTTGAATGCGGTAGACAGCCCGGTGAAAGGGAAATTCCGATGACGGCTTGTGGCGGCCCACGATACTGCCGTCCTTTTTCGCGCACATGATGTCCGAAGGCCTGAGCGTGCCTTTGTCGATGGCCGCCGGGGTAATCCAGATATCTCCGCCTTTGTCGATGATGGATATGTTTCCGCCTGAGGTGGTGGTCATCCCCCTTCTGTAAATCCGGCCGATGATCATGGCGATCTGATCACGCGGATGCATCAGTCTTGTATCCAGTATCTCATTCATAATCTTTGGATTCAGGCTTCAGGTTTTAGAAGTTTCGCGGAACCGTCCCTTGGATGCTGCGCTCCCGCATGGCCAATCTCTCTGCCAGGATTTCACCCCCTACCATTCAACTATAAGCCATTTTTCCGGCCGCTCGCAGGGGAAAGCAGACAGCTCGCGAAGCACTCCTCCGGACCCCCTGAAAATGTGGACACCCACTGTTTTGAGTCACCCCTGGCTGTCCATATTCCTTCATATCCCCCATCTTGACGGATGGGATGGAAATGTGGACACCCACCATTTTTGGCATCCACGGTGGGTGTCCATATTCTGACGGCGAGGGGCATTAGCGGGAATGTGGACACTCACTCCCTCGCCGGTATCCACATTCCCTCTCATTCCCTCTCACATTCTCCTGTTAGTGGGTGTCCACATTCTTCACATTCTTGATCCCCTCCAATGGAGTGGGAGTACATGTGCCGATGAGGTGGGGAAGATTGAAAAATGTGGGAAATGTGGGAAATGCGGGAAATATGAGTTTGCCATTGCCTGGATCCCTGATGGGTGTCCAGACTTGTCCGGCTTTCTAAGGTTACTTTGATGGGTGTCCACATTTGCCTTCTGCACTTCGGGGGGCTTGCGGGCGGTCGACACCGGATTGGGATTGTGCTTGGGTCTGCCGCGGCCTTATCATCCGGGGCAGCAGAAGGTGACACGCGCAACGCGGTCACGACGAAGGGCAGGCCGACATGTCATTCTGGAAGCAAGCCTTCACCCGGTTCGCCGTCCGAGCCGTCTCCCGCTGCCTTACCGGCGATCCCAGGGATCTGAGGCGACTGCTGACGCTGGAGAGATTCTGCGTGCAGAACTGGGGGTTAAAGGCCTTCCTCAAACGCCTGGCCCGGGACATGGAGGAAGGGGCGGGTCTCGCCCAGTTGTTGCTCCATGTGGGCAGGAACGCGAACGCTGTCCACAAGAGGAGGCTGATCGAGAGTCTCGCGATCAACTGGATCGCAAGAGGCGGCCACATCCGGACCCGGCTCCGCAGTCAGGACTGCTGGGTGCCTTTCTTTGTTGTCATCAGTCCCACCATGCGCTGCAATCTTCAGTGTGCGGGCTGTTACTCGGCCTTGTACTCGAAGGACGGCGAATTAAGCGAAGAGGAAATCGATCGTATCCTGATCCAGTGTAAGGAAATGGGTTCCTATTTTGTCGTGATTTCCGGCGGCGAACCCTACCTGTTGAAGGACAGCCTGCTGCGCCTGTTCAAGAAGCACCGGGACATGTTCTTCCTCACATTCACCAACGCCACCCTTCTGGATCGAGCCACCGCCAGGGCACTGGCGAGGCTGGGCAATGTCGCGCCGGCGATCAGCGTCGAGGGCTACCAGGAGCACACGGACAACCGGCGCAGCCCGGGAGTGTATGAAAAAGCCCTGAACGCCATGACCCTCCTGCGGCAATATGGCGTGATCTTCGGCATCAGCGTGACCTACACGAGGGAAAATGTCGATCTGGTCACCGATGAAGCTTTCGTCGAGTTCTATGTCCGCCAAGGGGCATTGTTTTCCTGGTACTTCATGTTCATGCCGGTGGGCAAGGACCCCATCCTCGATCTCGTGCCGACTCCGGATCAGCGGATCCGCTGCGGCCGGAAGGTTGCCGAGTTGAGGAAGCGCCACCCGATGTTTATGGCCGACTTCTGGAACGATGGAGTCATCGTCGGCGGCTGCCTTGCTGGCGGGCGAAAATACATGCACATTCTCAATTCGGGCCGGATTGAGCCCTGCGTGTACGCTCATTTTGGCGTGGACAACATAAGGGACAAATCGCTCCTGGAAGCCGCCAACTCCCCCTTTTTCCGGGCGATTCGCAGGGCATTCCCGTTCAACGAGACTGCCAACCTCAAACGGCCCTGCATGATCATCGATAACCCACAGATCCTGCGCGAGCTTGTCCGAGAGTACGTGGTGCCCCAGGGGCACGAACACGCGGAGGACATTGTCCGCAATCCTTCGGTGGTGCAGTGGATCGACGACTACGCGGAGCGTTTCAAGGAACTGACGGAACCGGAGTGGCAAAAACTGATCGACGACCCGAAAAGCCGCTGGTACAGGGGCAACGAGGAGTACCGGCTGCTGTGGCGTTTTCGCCAGTAGACCGGATCACTGGGCTGTGGGTTCGTCGGCGAAGATTTCGGGGTCGAGGCCGGAATCCGGGGGAAGCTTGTCGATTTCCCTGCGAACCATTTCCTGGTGCAATTTCTCCTCGTCGCGCAATTCCTCAAACAGGGAGTGCACTCCGGGATCCTTGATGTGGGGCAGGGCTCCGGCAAAGAAGTCATATGCCTTGATTTCGCACTCGAGGGCGACCTTCATGGCCTTGCGGGCCGTCATGAATGCGCGCGCCTCATCATAGCCGGGCGCTTCGATCTCCCAAAGCTGCGAGCGTTGTACCACGCGCGGCTCATCCCGGAAAAGCGATTGCCGCCGCGCGGCCAGTTCCGCCTCGTGTTTGGCCTCGTTACCGATCATGGCGTGGAAGAATTCCGCCGCCTCCGGCGTGTGGTGCAGGATCATCTGGTCGAAGAATTCCTCATAGCGCTCTCTGGCCTCTTCCTCGATAAGGATGGCAAGATCCAGTGCATCCTTGAGACTGATATCGGCAAAATCGATATGTGTGCTCATATTGTGATTGCCGGCAGGGCACCCGCCCGGCGGCAGCCCTGATCATTATTGTTATTGCAGGCAGCAGGTATGTCAAGGCGCCGGCCATGGGTTTCCTGAATGGCAGCTCTTGTGCCGGGCGCATGGAAGTACCGGGTCAGATTCTGGTAACATTATTGGTTTTTGAAGGCCTGTGCGGGTGCAGGCCAGTGATCCGCGGAAAAGGAAACTATGAGAAGTGATCTGATCATCGGCATGGCAGGCTCGGGCGGGGACGGTATTGTGTCCGCGGGTGAGTTCCTCATCAATGCGGCGGCGCTGGAAGGCTATCACGCGATCATGACCAAGAGTTTCGGACCGCAGATCCGGGGCGGCGAGTCGTCCTGCCGCCTTCGGATTTCCACCGGTCAGGTGCTGAATCCCGGCGGCGTGCTCGATGTGGCCGTAGCCCTCAACTGGGAAGATTTCCTCAGATTCGGCGCCGAACTTCCCGTCGGCGGCCAGACGATCATGATCTACGAAAGCAAGACCGGCGTTGCGCCGGACCAACTGCCGCTCGAAGGGATCAGGCCTGCGGCGGTCTTCCCGGTGTCGATTGGAGACATGGCTCGCAAGGCGGCAGGAACGGACCGAGCCAAAAACGCGGTAGTGCTGGGCCTGTTGGCGGGCTGGTTCGGCCTGGCGCCGGACGCCATTCTGGCCGGCTTGAAGAAAAAGCTGGCCAAGAAGGGGCCCGAGATGTTCGAGGCCAATCAGCGGGCTTTTGCCGCCGGCACCGAGTTCGCCCACGCAAATCCGCTTGCGGAGGACTGGCGGATGAGTCCGCCGACGGACGGGCCGGGCTCGAAACTGCTCGCCGACGGCAACGACATGTGCGCCGCCGCAGCCCTTTTTGCCGGGTGCAGGTTTTTCAGCGGCTATCCGATCACTCCCTCATCCGAAATCATGCACTTTCTGAGCCGCGAAATCTGGAAGTACGGCGGCACCCTGCTGCAGGCGGAAGACGAGATTGCCGGCATCGGCGCGGCCGTCGGCGCTTCGTTCGCCGGTGTCAAGGCCCTGACGGCAACCTCAGGTCCGGGGATGTCCCTGAAAACGGAAATCCTGGGTCTGGCGACCATCGCGGAGCTTCCCGTGGTTTGCGTCAACGTGCAGAGGGGCGGGCCGTCCACGGGGATCCCGACCAAGAGCGAACAGGCCGACCTGTTCCAGGCGGTATTTTCAGCGCACGGCGACTGCCTGCGGCCGGTGCTCGCGCCGCTGAGCGTCGCCGACACCTTCGGCATCACCGTCGAGGCGTTCAACATCGCGGAACACTACCAGACGCCCGTGATCATCCTGTCCGATCAGGAGATCGGGCACCGGAAGGAAACGGTGAATCCGATCGACACCTCGGCCTTCAGGCTTGTCGAACGGCGCCGCCCCACGGAGAAGGAACTCGATCCCTATGTGCGTTTCCGTATCACGGAAAGCGGCATCAGCCCGATCAGCAATCCCGGCATGGCGCGCGGCAATTATCTGGCTTCCGGCATCGAGCACAACGAGGCAGGCGCACCGACGGCGAAGGGTGAAGTCCATTCAATGATGAATGAGAAGCGAATACGGAAACTCGCGCCCCTGAAAACACGGCGCGATCTGTTCGTGATCGAGGGAGATGCTGATGCGCCGATCGCACTGATATCCTGGGGCAGCGTCGCGGGGGTGGCCATGGAAGCCCTGCGCCTGGCCCGTGCGGAAGGAATGAAGGTGAAATTGCTGATCCCGAAACTCCTGTTTCCGGTGTCCGAGGAGATTTATCGGGAGTTCTTCACGGCGGTGAAAATGTGCCTTGTGGCGGAGCAATCCCATCAGGGCCAGCTGTACCGGTTGATCCGCATGTACGTGGATGTTCCTCCCCGCACGGAGTCCCTGGCCAAAAGTGGTTCGAATCCCATCCTTGCAGTTGAGGTGCTCGAGCGGCTGAGATCCATGCTCCGTTCGCTGCAGAGCCTGGCGGCAAACACGCCGGAACCGGAGCTGGAATAGATTGGGAGCAGCTCATTGTGCGCCGTGGCGCGCCAAGTGACGCATGAAAACGCTCGGGGTCGGGATCGAGGATGCATCCGATCGATCCCGATCCCGATCCCGATCCCGAGGTTCCCGCCTGCCGTTCTATTTTGCAGGCAGGCACATGGGAGCAGGGCAGTATTTAGTCTGATCAGAAGAGGCAAGCGATCATGAGTGAGCCCAAATCGACGAAGGAATACGTGGCCAAGGATTACAAGAGCGAGCTCAAACCGATCTGGTGCCCCGGGTGCGGGGATTTCGGCGTCGTGAGCGCCATCTATCGCGCGTTCGCGAATGTCGGCAGGCCGCCGCATGAGATCGCCTTTGTTTCGGGCATCGGCTGCTCGAGCCGGATTCCGGGATACACGACCGCCTACGGGTTCAACAGCGTGCACGGTCGCGCGCTGCCGATCGCCCAGGGGATCAAACTGGCGCATCCTGAACTGTTGGTGCTGGTGGCCGGCGGCGACGGTGATGGCTTTTCCATCGGCGGCGGCCATGTGGCGCACGCGATCCGCAGAAACATCGACCTGACGTACATCATCATGGACAATCAGATCTACGGCCTTACGAAGGGGCAGCTTTCGCCGACCTCGCCGCGCGGTCTTAAATCGGTGTCCTCTGCATTCGGCAGCCTGGAAGCACCGGTCAACCCCCTGCTCTACGTCCTGGCATACGGAGCTCCATTCGTGGCCCAGGGCACCCCGGCTGACATGGATGGGCTCGCTGCGATCATCGAGGAGGGCATCCGTTTCCCCGGTTTCGCCTTCATCAACGTCCAGTCGCCCTGCGTTACCTATGGGGAACCGGGTTCGCAGATCAAAGCGCAGCGGGAAATCATGCAGAGCCTCGGGAGCCTGGGGCACGACGCTGCCGACCGATTGCAAGCCATGAACCTGGCCCAGGATTACGGCACCAAACTCTACACCGGAGTTTTCTATCGCAATCCTGATCCGCCACCGACCTTCGAAGCCGCCGCCAGGGAGAGGCACGAGGCGCTCCAGGGTGCCCGGCTGCCGCGGGAAAAGATACTGGAAATGTTCCGGCCTCAATAATCCTCCGGCTGAGCCGATCTCTCGCCGTTTTGCGCATTATCCGGCAGGTGACAACTGGATAAAGGGCAGGCGCAATTGCGCCCTGCCGAACGTGGAGGCTGGAATATGAGGAGCCAAAGTATCTGCGCCCTGCTCGGCATCATGGTTTTCGCGGCCGCACCGCTGCAAGGCCAGGTCCCCCTGGGTCGTTGGGAAAAGGTAGCAATCCTCCTGCCGGGAACTCAGATTGTGGTGGAGCTGAAAGCGGGCGACCGGCTGGAAGGAGCTTTCCGGAGCCTGGGGCCGGACGCGATCGTCATCGCCGAGCCTGCCGGACAGCAGCGGACAGTCGCCAGGCCCATGGTGCGAAGCATCCGTACGGCGGCCAAAGTGCACGACCGGCTGTGCAACGGTGCGTTGATCGGGACGCTGGCAGGTGCCGTCGCCGGCGTGATAGGCATGGTCGCATTCGCGAATGCCAAGACCGACGGCCCGGTGTACTGGGGCGACGAGGACGGCCCAGGCTATCTGATAGGCGCTGCTCTGGTCGGCGGAGGCATCGGAGCGGCACTGGGCGCCGTAGTGGATGTATCCATCAAAGGGCGCGAGTTGCTTTACGAGGCGGCCAAGTAAGCCGGATCGCATTTCCAAGACCACGAAGTACACAAAACACACGAAAGTGGTTTTCGTGTGTTTCGTGTATTTCGTGGTTACCTTTTTTCAGATGGAGGCCAGCACGCCTCTCAGGTAGCCGATGGACTCGGCAGCGCCGGGGAAGGGGTCCTTCTCATCCTTTTCATATTCGAGGCTCACCGTCCCGGCATACTGCATCCGGATCAGGGAGCGCAGGAAGAACGGGATGTCGACCACGCCGCGGCCCATCTCGCAGGTCGTCCCCTTTTCCGTGTCCTCCGTGACATCTTTGATGTGGACGTCGATGAGGCGATCGAAGAATCGGACGACGTCCAGAGCCGGATCGATTCCCGACCTCTTTGTGTGCCCGACGTCAATGCACAAGCCGATCCGGCGGTCGAGACCGCGGATCTTTTCATAAGCGCTTTCGGGAGTGGGGTAAACCTTGTCCGTGGGGCCGTGATTGTGGATGCCGACCCTGATGTCGTATTCCTTGACCAGCTGGTTTACGAGCGGAAGCAGCCCGTGCAGCGGGACGCCGACGATGATCCCCATCCCCGCAGCCTTCGCGTACTCGAATGCCTGACGGGTCTCAGCCTCGGTATTCATGTAGATGACGCCGCCCGCGTACAGCTCCAGCCCGGCCGCTTTGACCTTGTCGACCACCGCCCGGATTTCCGCCGCACTCGCTTCGAGCGGCAGATGGAAACTCTTGAAGGAGATGCGCTTGAGCCCGAGCCTCTGGGTCATGGCCAGGGTCTGGTCGAGCCCGAAAGCGCGGAATGTGTATGAGGCCATGCCCAGCACAAACTGCGGTTGGGGGAGTTTGCTTTGGGCCGGCTTCGGCGTCTGCTTGGCGGCCCGGGTCTGGGCAGAGAGCGCCGTCGCGCTGCCGCCCAATCCGATTCCCGCCATCTGGATGAATTTTCTGCGCGTGGTCCTGTGCATATCCGCCTCCTCCGGATCTACTTGAACACGATATCCATCATGTCTTCGAGCACGCCTGTCTTGGGATTTTCCACGATGCGGCCGATCTCCTTGCCGTCCCGGTAGAAAATGAAAGAGGGTACGCGCTCGACCTGCATAGCCTCGACATAGTACTTGGCATCCCTGGGGGACTTCCTCGGCACGTTATAGTACGTGACGGGGACCGTCACGCCGGCACGATCGAGGATCTTGAGGAACAGAGGCACGTTGTTGCGGGAGTCCGGGCACCAGGTTCCCAGGTAGACGTCGATCTTCATGCCGGACCCGAGCCTGGTTTTCAGTGCCTCCACCATGTCCGTCGGCGGATCGTACTTGTCGTACTTCTCCTGCCACTGAGGACCGGTGGCTAGTATCTTCTCCTTCGATATCTCTTCCGATTGCGGGCAGCCGGTCACTGCCAGAGGGAGCAGCAGGGCGGCTCCCAGGGCCACGGCGACGTACAGACTTCGATTCATCCTTTGCCCCCTTCTCAAGAATCCGGCGATTGGCAGCCGGGTCGGGCCTGAACCGGTTACCTGGCGCTGATATTCTTCGGCGATTTCTTGTTCAACAGGTCCACCAGCGGTTTGCCGTCAGGTGTCATCTTCACGGCGCCTTCGCGCACGATCTGGCGGGCAGTCAGTTCCTTGCCGTAGAGATTCTTGTTGGCGTCGCCGTCGGAACGCAGCGTGGAGCCCTCCAGGGAGATCCCGGCAAAAAGGCCTCGCGACCGCGAGTAGGAGAGGATCTCCGCCCTCATCACGATGTCGGTGGCGGCAGATGCGGTCCGTCCCTTGGGACCGGCCGCGGCCGAAGCGTCCGCGCCCAGTTTCACCTTGCTGCCCATGATGGATTCAGCTCCCTTGTTATTCATAACCAGCAACAAAAAGTCCGTGGCCTGGCCACCGAGTTGGAACCCGAAACTGCCTCCCTCGAGCGCGAACATCGCGGGGGTGCTCCAGGGCCCGTTGAAGTCACTGCCGGAACGGCAGACCACCGCGCCGCGCCCGTAGCTCCCGCCGATGCCGACGGCCAATTTCTTGACCGAAGGAAACACGACCACGCATTCGGCCCTGTCCAGCAGTTCCTGCGGCACGTCCTCAGGCATATTGAGGATTTCCTTGAGCACCCCCGCACACTCCCGCAGACGCTCCCTTTCTTTCTTCTGGGCCGAAGCCGGCAAGGCAATCAAGAGAAGCACGATTCCGAAAACGAAAGTCCTGCGCATATGTCCTCCTGCCCGGTATCGACTGAAACAGAACAATATTAGTATAGTCTCCCAAACCGGGGACGTCACCTTGGTTTATCCGATTTCCGGCCACGGCAGGGCCGCAATGCCTGCCCCCGCCTGAAAGGCAAATCCCGTCTTCATACAGATTTCGGGAAACAAGCTTCCAACTGGCCGGTTTCATGTCGGCTCCGAATAGGGTACCCTAGGGATTGTGCAGTTCGCGGCTTGCATTCCGGCGCAGGTCCTGTAAAAGCAGGAACGAAACACACAATCCATGGCGGCTACTCGTCGAAGGCGCGTTTCCCCAGTCCGGACAAGAAAACGGCGTCACCGGTGGCGGCGGAGGCTTTTCTGGGCAGCAGGCCTGCTGCTGTCCTTCCTCTGCATGCTGGCCGTGACCGCGTGGTACCTCGCCGAGCGCATCGAACCCTTCGTGCGCGAGCAAACCCGCAACTATCTCGCCAGGCGTTTTGATGCCCTGGTGGAACTCGGGCGCCTCGACGTGTCGATGCCCGTGCGGGATCCGATGCGGGTTTTGCTTAACAAGGGGAAAGGGGCGCACATCCGGGTGCGGGCAAACGCCGTTTCCCTCCGGCAGAGCAGTCACCCGGACCTGCCTCCCCTGCTGTCGATGCTCGGGCTCGAGTTCGGCTTCGAGCTATCGACCCTCTGGGAAAGCACGAAGCGGATCGATTACGTGAAGGCAGAGGAACTCGAATTGACCATTCCCCCCAAGGGGCAGAGACCGGGCATCAGGCGGCAGGCAGGCAGCCGCGAGAGAATCGCGCCCGAGGCAGACCGGCGGGAAAGCGCCGGTCCTCCGGCAGCGGTGGCACCGCCTCAGCCCGGAGTCCTCATCGACCATGCGGATCTCGACGGCATGAAACTCACCATACTGCCCGGCAATCCCGCGCGAGAAGCGTTGCGATTTGAAATGCACTCCTTGAGGCTCGAGTCTGCAGGCATCGGTGTGCCGATGCGCTACAGGACCGTCATGACCAACGCCAAACCCCCGGGCACGATCGACTGCCAGGGAACCTTCGGTCCGTTTCTGGCGGATGCGCCCGGCGAGACACCTGTTACCGGGGATTATGTTTTTCAGGACGCGGACCTCGGCGTCTTCCAGCCCATTTCCGGAACGCTAGCCTCCGCGGGACATTTCCAGGGCAGGCTCGACCGCATCGTCGTGGATGGGACCGCTGCCGTGCCCGACTTCAGCTTGAAATCTGTGGGGAATGTGGTTCCCCTGAAAACCACATTTCACGCCATTGTCGACGGCACGGACGGCGATACGCTGCTGCAACCTGTCATGGCCACTCTGGGAAGCTCAGAGCTGACTTGCCGCGGCGGCGTGGTGCGAAACCGGGACGAGGAGAAGAAAACGCTTCACCTCGACGTGACTGTCCCGAAGGGTCGGATCGCAGATTTTCTGCGGCTGGCCGTCAGAGGGCCGAAACCGCCGCTCGTAGGCCAGAGCAGGATGGAATTCCGGATGGAGGTCCCGCCCGGGCCCGGCAAAATGATCCAACGGCTGATTCTGGACGGGACGTTCGCTCTCCTGGATGCCAGCTTTACGTCCACCACAGTACAGGACAGAATCGACGAGATCAGCCGACGGACGCAGGGAAAGCCGTCGGCGGTTGACATCCGGGGAGTTACTTCGGATTTTGAGGGGGTATTTACCCTGAAGGCCGGTATCCTGGAATTGCCGCGGCTGATGTTCGCCGTGCCGGGAGCGGACGTCCTGCTGAGCGGATGGTACAACCTGAACTCGGAGAGGCTGGATTTCCGCGGATCGGTCCGGACCAGAGCCAGGATCTCGGAGATGATGAAGTCGCGCTGGAAGCGTGTGGTGCTGAAGCCCGTGGACCCGTTCTTTGCCAAAAACGGCGCCGGCGCCGTGATCCGGATCGCAATCACCGGCACGCGCAGCGATCCCCGATTCGGGCTTGACCGCGGACAGCAGGGGAACATTCGCAACGACAGGAGATGAAGGAAGTCGAGCCGGGGGGCGGAACGGGACGAGGGCGCGCTGGCGTTATTTTCCTGCGCGTCCCGATTGCCATCCACCTATCGCCCGGGTAAAAATCAGACATGCATGCTCGCCGGCTCACCAACGCACATTTTGCCGCTGAAGGGAAGGTTTTATGAGCGAAACTGCATTGGACAGGTTCCTGCGCTATGTGAAAATCGACACCCAGTCCGCTGAAGATGCCGCGATGTACCCGAGCACAGCAAAACAGCTCGACTTGCTGCGATTGCTCGCGGAGGAACTGCGCGGGCTGAGCCTGCAGGATGTCACGATGGATGATCACGGTTATGTGATGGCAACGCTGCCGGGGAATCTCCCCCCGGATCATCCCGCGCGCGACCGGGTGCCCGCCATCGGATTCATCGCCCACGTGGACACTTCCCCTTCGGCCAGCGGCAAGGACGTGAAGCCGCAGGTATTCGTATACCGGGGCGGCGACATCGCGCTGCCCGGGGATGCAAATGCAATCATCCTGGCGAAGGAAAATCCCGCCTTGCCCGAGAACATCGGCAAAACCATCGTGACCTCAGACGGGACGACGCTCCTCGGAGCGGACGACAAGGCCGGCGTCGCCATCATCATGACGGCAGCGCAGACTCTGCTGGCTGATCCGGCCCTCCTGCATGGGGACCTCCGGATCTGCTTTACGCCGGATGAGGAAGTCGGTGGCGGCACGAGATATTTCGATATTGAGAAGTTCCAGGCCCGCTTCGCATATACCGTGGACGGCGACAGGCTTGGGGAAATCAACCGGGAGACCTTCAGCGCCAATCAGGCCATTATCGTTGTGCATGGCCGCAGCATCCACCCCGGCAGCGCGAAGGGCATCATGGTCAATTCCATCCGGGCGATGGGCGACATTATCATCAGGCTGCCCAAAGACGTCGCGCCGGAAACGACCGAAGGGTACGAGCCCTTCATCCATCCTCATGCCCTCGAGGGCGCCGAAGCCCGCTCTACCCTGAAACTGCTGCTGAGGGACTTCCGCACGCCCGCGTTGAAAGATCTCCAGGATACGTTGGCACGAATCGTGGCCGATGTGCAGGCGCTGCATCCGCGGACAAAGATCGAGCTGCAAATCAAGGAACAATACCGGAACATGAAGGATCACATGGGGGATGACCCGCGGGTGCTTGATTGTCTCTGGGAGGCGGCGCTGCGCTCCGGGCTCGAGCCGAAATGGCAGCCCATACGGGGGGGCACAGACGGTTCGCGATTGACCGAACGAGGACTGCCCTGTCCGAACATCTTCACCGGGGGGCAAAGCTTTCATGGCGTCACGGAATGGCTTTCGGTGCACGCGATGGAGAAGTCGGTCGAAACCGTGGTCCATCTCGTGCAGGTGTGGGTAGAAAAGTCCCTGTAAAGCTCCCTTTCCATAAAGGAGTCCTTATGAAGACCATCGGGCTTCTGGGCGGCGTGACGTGGCATTCCACCGTGGAGTATTACCGGCTGATCAACGCCGGTGTTCAGACCCGACTCGGCGGATCTCATTCCGCCCAGTGCGTTCTCTACTCCGTCGAATTTGCCGAGGTCGAGCGACTCCAGCACGAGGGAAACTGGGATGTGCTGTCCGAATTTGTAGCCGGGATCGCCAGGCGCATAGAGCAGGCCGGGGCGGATTTCCTGGTGATTTGCGCCAACACCATCCACCGTGCGGCCGAGGCGGTCGAAGCCGCGACTTCCATCCCGTTGCTGCACATTGCCGACGCCACTGCAGCCGAGGTCCGCAGGCAGGGACTGCGAACCGTCGGGCTCCTTGGCACCCGTTTCACCATGGAGCAGGACTTCTATCGCCGCCGTCTCGAGCAGAAACACCATCTGGAGGTGTTGATACCCGGCGAGGAGGAGAGGAAGAAAGTTCACGACGTCATCTACAACGAGCTTGGCCGCGGGATCATCACGGACGCGTCGCGGTCGGCGTACCAATCCATCATACGCAACCTCCAGGAGCGCGGGGCCCAGGGCGTGATTCTGGGATGTACCGAAATACCGCTATTGATCCGGCAGGCGGATTGCCCGCTCCCGGTATTCGACACCACCGCAATCCACGCTGCGGCAGCCGTCCAGTGGGCGCTGGAGGATTGAATCCTGGAAAGATAGGTATAACCGCTCAGGGCAATCGGAATCAGGAACTGTGGCCGCTGCGAGGTTTTTAATCAGCCTTGAATGCGCTGGTGCACACCCGGCGACGCATGAAGATGTTCGGGGGCGGTATCGGAATCGGGATCGTGCTGAAGCGCGCTTCGACACCGATTCCAGCCTCGACATCCGGGGCGGTCGCTCTATTTTCAATGCAGCCTCTTATGCGCCGTGGCGCACCCGGTGACGCATGAAAAAAAGCAGCCACGGATTCCACCGATTCCACGGATTTCATATAGGGCTCCAATCTCGAAGGACAGCAATCAGTGAAATCCGTGGAATCCGTGGCTGCTTTTTAGAGCAAAACGTTTATTTTCGGAACAGCTGCTAGATCAGCTCCGTGACACCCGGGACCGCCACGGCGTGGACGCGATTGGGGCCAAACTCGTACTTGGCCGGCGAGAGATCGAGCTTGGACGCGTTCATCGCCCACTCCCAGGAAATCGCCCGGCCTGTGTAAGCGCTCATGCGCCCGATGATGGCACACATTGTGCTCTCGGCGATCTGGCGGCCTTCGTTGAGGACTTTGCCGCTGCGGATGGAGGCAACCAGGTCGACGTGCTCCTGCACGTAGGGATTGACCTCCTTGCCCTCGAACTTCCATGGCCTTTTGCCCCTGATCTCGCCTTCGCTGCCTGAAAGGCGCGCGACTCCTTCCGTGCCTACGATCCGCTCCTCGACGCGTTCGGCGCAGCCCTTGGTCTGCCGGCACATACTCGACACGCGGACGCCGTTGGGATACTCGAATTCGACGTAGAAATGGTCGAAGATATTGCCGTATTCGGGGGCCACACGCACCTGACGGCCACCCATGCCTACGATGTTCTTAGGCATCGTCCCCATCGCCCAGTTGACGACGTCGATGTTGTGCACGTGCTGCTCCACGATGTGATCGCCCGACAGCCAGGAAAAGTAGAGCCAGTTGCGGCACTGCCACTCGATCTCGGTCATGCCCGGTTCAAGTTTCCTCACCCATAGATCGCCCTGGTTCCAGTAACACTGGGCGGCGACAATCTCGCCGATCTGGCCGTCCTGGATCCGCTTCATGGCTTCGAGGTAATGGGCCTGATGGCGCCGCTGCGTGCCGGCGACTACAGCCAGACCCTTCTGTTTGGCCAGTTCGGACGTGGCAATCACGGAACGGACGCCGACGGGATCCACGGCCACGGGCTTCTCCATGAAGACATGCTTGCCGGCTTCTATGGCCGCCTTGAAGTGGATGGGACGGAATCCGGGGGGCGCCGCGGTGACGATGAAATTTACGTCGGGGCATGCGCAGACTTTCAGGTGGTTGTCGAAGCCGGTAAAGCACCGGTCGGCCGGCACCTTGACGCGGTCGGGGAAGGCTCCTTTGAGCTTCTTGAGGGAACTCTCGATCCGGTCGGGCACGAGATCGCCCATGGCCACGATTTCCACGCCGGGGGCGGCGTTGAGGCAATCGATCGCCGCTCCTGTCCCCCTGCCGCCGCAACCGATGATGCCCATTTTGAGGGCATCCGTCCCGGCGGCGAAAAGGCCGGAGTTGCCGGGCACGGCTGCTGCCACGGAGGCCGCGGCTGCCGCTTTCACGAAATCACGCCGGGTAATCGATGAAGTGGCATTGCTGTCCATATCCTTCTGTCTCCTTTCGCAAAAAGCGGACATTCCGGTTTTAGATAACCGCGAATGCCGGATCAAAGGTACATGTCATAAGACCGGAATGGCCCCTTTTCCCTGCTAAGCTGAGATTAGGTATTCCTTATAGCACTGAACGCAGCCATCAAGAAACACTTTCAGCGCACTTGGTTGCAGGGAGCATTGCCCTGCAGGCAGTCAGCCCGGCGCCGATACCAGCCCTCACTTTGATCGAATGGATTGGGGCTCTGCCGCTGCCCGGGAGGGTTTGAGGGCGGGAGATCTTGGTATTTGCGTGCCCTCAAAAGAGGTTATAATAAAGGATTGCGTTTCGCTCACTCGGATGGTGGGATAACGGTATTTTTGCCGGGAGACCGGTTTTCGGGCCTTATCGATCGGAGTATTCATATGGGTTGGGAATACAGCGAGAAAACCAAGCAGCTGTTCATGGATGCCGTGCACGGGAAACCGGGCACTCATCTGGGGGAGATCGAGAATCCGGACGGCATGGGAGAACATGGCTCCCTTGCCTGCGGCGATGCCATGCGCTTCACTTTCCGGGTTGACCGCCACCCGACGGATCCGACACAGGATGTGATTGTCGAGGCAAAATACCTCACTTTCGGCTGCACCTCGGCGATTGCGTCTTCGGAAGCGCTGTGCGCTATCATCGAGCAGGGCCGCTACACTCCGGTCACCGCGCTCAAGATTCGCAACAGCGACATCGTGGAATTCCTGCAGGGGCTGCCGGAGCAGAAGATCCATTGCTCCGTCATGGGCGCGGAGGCTTTGGAGGCGGCTGTATTCAATTGGGCGCAGCGGCGCGGCGTCGACCTGAAAAGTCTCGGCATCGACATTCGCGACCAGGAAACCGAGGAAGGGAGGATTGTCTGCAAGTGCTTCTCGCTGACCGAGCCTTACATCAGGCGCAAGATCCGCGAACTGAACCTGCGCTCTATTCCCGAGATCACCAACGCGATCAAAGCCGGCGGCGGCTGCACATCCTGCCATCATGTTCCCGGCGGGCTTCAGGACCTGCTTGACCAGGTATGGCACGGGAAGCCGGCACCGGCCCGGTCCGAGCCGTTGCCGATTCTCCAGGCCGATGCGCGCGAGGTCACCGAGCTCTCGCCTTTCCAGTTCGCGAAGAAGGTGGAAAGGGTGATCGATGAATACGTCCGGCCGGCCCTGCGGATGGATGGCGGGGATGTGGAAATCGTGGACATCAAAGGGAGCCTTGTCTACTGCCGCTTGGGAGGCGCCTGTTCCGGCTGCATGGGCGCGGGGCAGACCCTCAGGATGATGGTCGAGCGGCACTTGAAGGATCAGGTGGACGAGCGGATTCGTGTCATACAGGTGTAGGCGGCCGATGGATCCCATGAAGATCATTTATCTGGACAACAACGCCACGACGCGCGTCGCGCCTGAAGTCTATCAGGACATGATCCCGTACCTGACGGAGGATTATTTCAATCCGAGCTCGATGTACGAGCCGGCACAACGGACCGCGCGGGCCCTGGCCTCCGCCCGCAAAAGCCTGGCAGACGGCCTGGGTGGCGTGGACCCGAAGGAGATCCTCTTCACCAGCTGCGCCACCGAGAGCAACAACACGGCCATCATGGGGACCGCGCGCGGCAACCCCAACCGGCGGCACATCATTACGACCTCCGTGGAACATCCGGCCGTTCTGGGCGTCTGCAAAGAGATGGAGCGCAATGGCTGCCGCGTGACCTTCCTCGAGGTGGATGGCGACGGCAACCTGGATACGGGCGATTTCATTCGAGCCCTATCGCCCGACACGCTGCTGGTGACCATCATGCACGCCAACAACGAAACCGGCGCGCTCTTCCCCATCGAGCAGCTCTCACGCATCACCAAGGAAACCGATGCCGCCATCGTTTTCCACACGGATGCCACGCAGACTGTCGGCAAGCTCCCCATCGACCTGATGCGCGATCTGCGCTACGTGGATCTGCTGTCTTTCTCCGGGCACAAGCTCCACGCCCCCAAAGGCGTCGGCGCTCTCTTTGTGCGCCGCGGCACCCGCTGCCGCCCCTTCATGATCGGCGGGCACCAGGAGGACGGCCGGCGCGCCGGCACCGAAAATGTGCCCTTTATCGTGGGCTTTGCCAGGGCCCTCCGGCTGGCCCTCGAGGCCCGCGAACAGGACGAGACCCGGATCGGCCGGCTGCGGGACCGGTTGGAGTCCGCGCTTGTCAACACCATACCCTGCGTGCAGATCAATGCCGAGGGAGCGCCGCGGCTGCCCAACACGTTGAACATCTCGTTCCACTACATCGAAGGCGAAGGCATGCTGTATCAGCTGAGCGAATTCGGCATCTGCGCTTCGAGCGGCTCCGCCTGCACCTCGGGCTCGCTGGAGCCCTCGCACGTACTGAAAGCGATGAAGGTGCCTTTCACCGCGGTCCACGGCTCCGTGCGTTTCAGCCTCAGCAGGTACAACACCGACGCGGAAATCGACAGAGTCATCGAGGTGTTCCCGAAGATCGTGGCCAACCTGCGCAAGCTGTCGCCCTACTGGGACAACGAACGGAATGCCCCCCGACCGGATGCTCCCGGGGTGAGCGGCTGATCCATACTGCGCAGCCCTCCAGGAATAAGCCAATGCCGATCTCGACAGCCAGCTTCGCCCCGGATGGAGAAACCCTGATCACGGGTGGTTTTGACGGGTATCTCGAAGAGTGGGATGCAGTCACCGGCGAGCGCCTCCGGGTGCTTCTCGATCCCTGCGGCCAGGAGGACGAGCGGCCGAGGGTGGTGGTCATCGAAGACGGCGAAGAAGTCGAAGCGCCGTTCCAGCTTGTCCGGCTCAGCGAATGCATGCGCGGTTCTTCCATCACGTGCGCCCGCTTTTCACCGGATGGAAGGATCTTCGTGGTGGGCAGCGGCAGCGGCTTTGTGGTTGTCTGGAACGCACACAGCCGCGGAGAGATCCATAAATGGTGGGTGCACGAGCGCAAAATCAAGGCGCTGGCCGTATCCCCGGACGGCCGCTGGCTGGCGATCGGATCGGATGCGGAATTTTCGACTTCGCTCCACGTCTGGGACCTCGGCAGCAGGCCGGAGCAGGTCCCGGCCCAGTTTTTTTCGGATGAAGGCCACCGCTGGGGCGTTTCTTCTCTGTGTTTTTCTCCGGACAGCCGCTTTTTGGCTGCCGGCGGCTTCCAGTTCACGAGCTACACCGGCCCCATCCTGTACAGCCTGGAAACGAAACAGCGGGCCGGCTCCTTCTGTTGGGACATGACGCGTTCGCTGCAGTACTCCCCGGATGGGAACTTCCTTGCGACGGGGGACGATTTCGGCACGCTCTCCGTCTGGGACATCGGCCGGCGCGAAAAGGTGTTTTCTCAAAAGGCTCACGGCCGGCCGATCGGGACAGTCCAATATTCGCCGGACGGACGCAGTGTCGCATCCTGCAGCTGGGATGGCGGTGTCAAGCTCTGGGACATCGCCGCCGGTAAGGTGCTGGCGGACTTCTCCTTTGCAGGCATCGTGCACGCCTGCCGCTTCCCCGCCGACGGCCGCGAGTTGTTCATAGCGGAGGCGGCAGAGGAAGCGGCCCGGCCCGTAATTCATCGCCGGGTATTGTGAAATGCCGGAAGCATCCGGCGCCACAAATTCGTTGCATATTTTCGCCGGGCGGTTAAGGATTACCGGGCCAGGCTTTCGAGGACAGGGGACTCGCTGCTATGAAGGAAATGAGGGACCCGAAGGACGACGCCTACGAATTCACGCAGCTGTTCAATCTGTCCCTGCAGATTCTGTGCGTTGCGGGCACCGACGGCTACTTCAAGCGCGTAAATCCGGCGTTCGAAAAGGCCTTGGGTTATAGCTACGACGAGCTGATCTCCATTCCATTCCTGGACTTGATTCATCCCGAGGACCGTGAAACAACCCTGGCGGAGGTCAGAAAACTCGCAGCCGGCATTCCCACCATCCAGTTTGAGAACCGCTATCGCCGCAAGGACGGCGTCTATCGCTGGTTATCCTGGAATGCGGCGCCCATGAAAGAGCGGGGGCTGATTTATGCAGCCGCGCTCGACATCACCGAAAGCAAACGGACAGACCTGTTGTTCCGGAAACTCCTGGAGTCCACCCCGGACGCCATGATAATCGTCAACAGCGAAGGCACGATTGTTCTGGTAAACAAGCTGGCCGAGGAGACCTTCGGATATACGCGGGAGGAAATATTGGGCCGGAACGTGGAGAGGCTGATTCCTCGTCGCTTCCGTTCCAAGCACAACGAGCACTTTGCGCGCTATTGCGCAGCCCCCCGCGTGCGGCCCATGGGGACCGACATTGAGACCTGGGGACTCCGCAAGGACGGGAGCGAGTTTCCGGCGGAGATCAGCCTGAGTCCGCTGGAGACGGATGAAGGACTGCTGGTCCTGAGCGCCCTTCGCGATGTCACGCAACGCAAACGCATGGAGCAGACGCTGCGCGAAAAGGACGCCCAGCTGATGGCGGCACAGAAAATCCAGGCGCGCCTGCTGCCCGACGCGTCACCGGTTATCCCCGGATTTGACATATTCGGCGCCTGCTACCCGGCTGAATTCACGGCCGGGGATCATTTCGACTACCTGACGATGCACAACGGCTGTACCGGCATAGTCGTGGGCGATGTGGTCGGCCACGGCATCGGCCCCGCGCTCGTCATGGCCTCTTCTCATGCGCACTTGCGGTCGCTGGCGGAGATCTTTGACGAACCGGATGAGATTCTGTCGCACCTGAACGCCAACCTGGTCAAGGAGACCGAGTCGAACATCTTCGTTACCCTGTTTTTTGCGTGCCTGAATTCCCGTTCCCGCACCCTCCGGTACGCCAGCGCCGGGCATCCGCCGGGCTATATTCTGGACCGGCAGGGCGGCGTGAAGGCCACGCTGCCCAGCACCTCCCTGCCGCTCGGCATCCAGCTCGAGTCCCGTTATCCCATCAGTGACCCGATCACGCTCACTGCCGGCGACATCACTCTGCTCTTCACCGATGGGCTGATCGAAACCGCGTCCCCAAAAGATGAGCCATTCGGCATCGGCAGGGTGATGGATGTGATCCGGCGCCATTCGCAACAGACTGCCAGGCAAATCACCGAGAGCCTGTACCGGGAGCTGATGGAGTATTCCGGCGCCCAAGCGCCCAGTGACGACGTCACCGTCGTCATCATCAAGGTGGAATAGAACGGCTGAAGCAGACTCAAAAACCAGGGGAGCCCGTATGGAATTTCAGGAATTGATACGCGTCCGCCGCAGCATTCGCGGATACAAACCCGACCCGGTGCCGGAGGAGGTGTTGCACCGGATCCTCGAGGCCGGGCGCCTTGCGCCGACGGCAGCAAACCGGCAGCCGTTCCAGCTCATCGTCGTGACGGACGCAGCCACGCGCAGCCGGCTCCGGGAGGTATACGACCGCGACTGGTTTTACACGGCGCCGCTCATCCTCGTGGGTTGCGTGGAACCTGCCAGGGCATGGCAGCGCGCCGACGGATTCAATGCCGCTGAGGTCGACATCAGCATCGTCATGGACCATATCGTCCTCGCTGCCGCCGACGAGGGGCTCGGCAGCTGCTGGATCTGCAACTTCAACGAACCCAGGCTGAAGGAGATCCTGGGCATCCCTGCAAACGTGCGCGTGCTCGCCATGACACCGCTGGGATTTCCCGCGGCGGAACCGAGGGCGTTCCAGCGCCGGCCGCTCGAGGACCTTGTCCGGCGGGAGCAATGGTGAGCGGTCGAGCCGCCGAAGTGGCGCGCTGGCTGCACCTGCTTTATGTGGCAGCGGAAGGCGCCGCCTTGCGCCGGGAGGACCGGCGCAAGGCGCTCGAAGTGGCAGCCATGCTGGAGGAGATCGAGCGCGCCCTGCTGCGCCTGGCAGGCCGGTCACCGCTGGTCCTGGTGGATGCCGCAGCCGGCAAATCGTATCTCGGCCTGCTTGCGGCCAAACTCCTGCTGGAACCCATGGGCCGCGAGGCGCGCGTGGTGACCATTGAGCGTGATCCGAGGCACGCGGCGCTCAGTCGGAGCGCGGCGGACCGCATGCAAACCACGATCCCGATCGCCTGTCAGGCCGCTGAGGTTTCAGACAAAGACGCCTGGCCCGAAAAACCCTCGATCGTTGCGGCTCTTCACGCCTGCGGGCCGGCCGCAGATGCCATCATAGAACGGAGTATCGCCAGCGAGGCCCAGGTGATTCTCCTCGTCCCCTGCTGTACCAGCCATGCCGTCGTGGCCGCGGCCCGCGCCGAAGCGCAGGCCGCAAGCCTCGGCATTCCGCACCATGCGCCCGTGCGCCGCCGTTTCATCCAGGCCATGGTGGATGCCGATCGCACCTGGGCTCTCGAAGCGGCCGGCTATCAGACCGAGGTCGTTGAGTTCGTCGGCGCCACGGTCACGCCGCACAACCTGCTCTGGCGCGCCCGCCGCGTGCTGGAACCTGTCCGCATGGCCGCCGCGCAACAACGCCTTCGAGGTTGAAATCGCCGATTGGTATCAACTAAGGTCTATGGCGGAGGAGGTTGCCATGGCTATCCGTGTCGTGAGGTTGGGAAGTGCTCGAAGCCCGGGTGAAATGCTGCGCCTCGGAACGGTGCGCCGCCCGCCGCGCGGCGTACCCAAGTCTGAGTTTTCCTCGCAGAACTGGTACGACGTCTGGTTTCCCACACTGGCGCCCAGCGTCGAAACCATGAAGCTGGCGCAGGCGGCCACCAACCCCGCGCAATGGGCAGCCTTCGTCAGGAAATTCCGGGCTGAAATGTCGGCCCCGGAAGCCCGCCACGCCCTCGCGCTCCTCACCGCGCTGTCCCATCACTGCGACTTGGCGATCGGCTGCTACTGCGAGAACGAAGCTCACTGCCATCGCTCAGTGCTGCGGGCGCTCCTGGTCGAACAAGGAGCCGAGCTCGAGTAAGCCGGGCAGAAATTCGGGCTGCAAATCGGCCGCTGGCTGCGGCGCTTTCGGTTTCCGGCATAGGAATCCCGTCCTGCGCGGCACAAGCGTGCGGCGGCATTAGCGGCTCGTGTGCCGCAGGCGGCGATACAGGTCCACGACTGCGTAGGTCGCCCCCGCAAAAAACGTCACGTGCGGCAGAGCGCCCACGGGGGCGACATAGCAGCCTCCGTCGAGCACCAGGCGGGGCGAGACGCTGTAAGTCAACGCCTGGAGGATCGTGAGAGTCGCCCCGATCGTCGCATTGGTCCGGCTGAACCCGGCAATCTCCCCGGAAAAGCCTAGTTTCCCGGTGATCGGATGAGAATAGGAGAGCGCCGTAAAATAATTCCGGTCGAATCCACCTGCGCCGTTCCGGCCCAGCCATTGAATGCTCTCGTTGAAGTCCAGGTGATGCCTGCCGAAATCCTTGCTGACGAGCAGCCCGGCCGAGTGGCCGACCGCACCGCTCCCCGATTCAGCTGTGGCTGTTGGAAGGGTTGCCGTGTACAGCACAGAAAGCGTCGGTAAAGCTCCCCTTTCTTTGAGGAACCTGTACTTAAATCCCGCGCCGGAATCCCCGAAACCGGCGACGCCGCCGTCACGCACGAAAGGATTGTTGCCAAAGCGTACTTCGAGATTCCCGGACAGGCCGAATGTAAGCAGTCCGTTGATGTTTTGATGCCCGCGAGCCAACTCCAAACCGTATTCGATTTCAAATACTCCTTTCCACACGGTTTCGGCAGTGGTGGAAAACGTCGGGCGATTTGGCACTGCTTCGATATCGCCGGCACTCTGCGTGCCCGCCTGCCCCGGCAGACCGCCTGCCGGACCTCCCTGATCCCGGCTTTGGGCCGCGAGTCTGCCGCTCCCATCAAGCGCGGACACGAACGCAAACACAATGGCCGCAAAAACGGCGACTGGCCTGCAGTAAATGATGTTGAGCCTCGGAGCGTGGCTTCCGGTGACAGGCACCATAGCTTCGAAATCCCGAGAGCGGGATCCCTGACTGCCTGGCGACGGTTCAGAGACCCGACGGCGGGTTCCGCCGGTCAGTATTCCCGCTCGGTCACGATGCCGGGTTGTGGTACGGGGTACCGGCCGTTGGCATCAGCAGCCAGGGGAGCGGGCGAATCCATCGTCAGCTGATCCACGCCCGGCGCCATTTCGTGCTGGCAATTGAGGATCTCATCCCAGGTGATTTCCCGGCCGGTGTGCGCGGCCATGCGGCCCATGTTCGCTACGAGGCTGGCTTCAACACCGCGGGCGCACTCGTTGTAAGGCTTGTCATCCCGAACGGCGTCCATCAGGTCGTTCCACTCGTTCTGATAAGGATCCTTCTCTTCCGGATTCACCGTGGATTCCCAGATCATATCCGCGGGCAACGGCAACTGGCTCTTGTACAGGCTGGAGGGCTGCCCGCAGTCGCCGCTCCTGGAAGCAATCGCCATTCCCTTCGTGCCATGCAGGTAACTCGCATAGATCTGCTGGCAGCCGGTCATGCAGCGCCCGTCGAAATAGAACTTCGTGCCGTCGGCATATGTGTATTCCACCGAATATACGTCGAGATTCTGATCAACGTAGGTGATGCCTTCCGGGCTCTGGCGAAAATGACGGCCGCCCAGGGCCTGCGCCTTGATAGGCCACGCATCTTTCATCCAGCCGAGGTGATCGAGGTGGTGGATGTAGAAGTCGCTGAAGTTGCCGCCGCTGGCCCAGATGAAACTGTGAAAGCGCTGCACCTGGTAGAGCAGATCGCTGATGCCTGCCGGCTTCGGCAGTGAGGAGAAATATCCGGCGGGCCCGTGCATCCGGTAGCCGCGCTGGAGAATGATGTCGCCGATCGCTCCCTTGTGAACCCGCTCGGCAAGTTCCTGCAGCGGCGGGCTATGGCGCGACATCAGTCCCACGCCTACTTTGAGATTTTTGGCCGAGGCTGCCTCGCCGAGCTTGAGCATGCGCCTGCTTGTCGGGCCGTCCACAGTGACCGGTTTTTCCATGAAAACGTGAAGGTCTTTTTCAATGGCATACGTGAAGTGCACCCAGCGAAACGCCGGCGGCGTGGTAAAAATCGCGATGTCTCCGGATTTCAGACAGTCCATCACTTTCTTGTAGGCGTCAAAACCCAGAAATTGGCGATCAGGGGGAACGTCCACCTGGGTGGGAAACTTCTGCCCCAAAACGCTCAGGTTTTTCTTCAGGCGGTCCTCGAAAAGGTCAGCTATGGCGACCAGCTTTACGGGGCCGCGCTTGACCGACAGGGCGTTTGCTGGCGCGCCGGTGCCCCTCCCGCCGGCACCGATCAGGGCGACCTGGATCAGGTCGCTCCCGTCCGGGTGAACGCGGGGAACGGCAAGGTTCGCCAGCGCCGAGGCCGCGGCAACTTTGCCGGTAGACTTGATAAATTCACGACGAGTGGTCGGAATTGGAGCCGTGTTGTTCATGGCCGTGCACCTTTTTGCTTGGTTGGCAATTTGTCTGTTAACGATCACAGTAGCAGCGCACGGTTTGGAAAACCAACAAAATTGCATCATCATGGAAAAGGCAAGGGCTGCCCCTCGATCACTTGCCCGGCTCAGCCACCATGGGAGTGACAATCATGATGACGACTTCAAGAAGGGCGCGTGAGCACTCATCGAGCTTCCCCTGCTTCAGGTTTGCGCGGGCGCTGTCGATCCTCTTGCGGCAATGTTCGACCACCTGATTCACATTCGACAGGCCGGCGGGAAACCGGAACTCCTTGCCACCGTTGACCAGCTGCCAGGCCTCCCTGAGCTGCGTAGCCCCTTTTTCCTCCAGGATGGACTGGCTCTCAAAGATCTGCTTGGCTGATTTGATCTTCGCAGCATATTCGCCGGGAAATCCGGCGCCGGGGGCTGCCAGCTCGATCGCCTCGATGAGCAGCTTGAATCCCTTTTTGATATCCGTCTGACGATCGGCGGGAACGAGCAGCAGGTCGGCAGCCGTTTTGATTTTGGCATCGATCGCAGCAACATCCGCTGCCGGCATAGGCCGGCTCGCGCAAAGCAGGCTCAGTGCGATCCCTGTTGTCATCAGCATTCTGCTTTTCATCATGTCCTCCAAATAGGCAACAAGCATAGATTTTGAATGTGTCCGGAACCGTCTTCCCGCAGGGCGTTCTCCTTCCGCCGGAAGGCCTGGCCTTCTTTCGGCATGGGAACCGCGCGAAGCCACTGAATTGTTTACTGCCGCGCCCGCTTTTCGCGAATGGGGGATCATCGGTTCGATCCAGGCAACAGGGAATAGCACCTGAATATCTGAGTAAACAAAACCATTTGCTTGAACGGTTATTATCTTGGGGGAACAATGTCATCCGCGACGTCTCTCAACGCAGGAATCATGGAAAGCCGGAGAACGCTCGAATCCCGGGCGGAGAGTCTGGTGACGGACGACAGAACGATCTACGACGAGTTGATCGCGCCCCTGGAGGCGAAGATGATGCGTTCTATCTGGCGGGTCGTGCGCAACCCGGATCTGGCCGAGGACAGCCTCCAGGACGCGCTGGCAGTCATATGGAGAAAACGCCACCAGGTTCGCCGGCATCCCAATCCCCCCGCGCTGATCCTGAAAATCTGCTTGAACGCGGCCTACGATTCGTTGCGCAGGCTGGAACGGATGAAGCGCCGGGCGGACGATTCGCGGCTGGGTGAAGTCCCTGTTCCATTCAATAACGACGCAGTGCGGGAACTGGAAATCAGAGAATTCGAGGAACAGGTCCAGCAGGCGATCCGCAGGCTTCCCAGGAAAAGAGCGCTGGCCGTGATGATGCGGCTCATACACGAGGAGCCATTCGCTGCAATTGCGCAGGTGCTGAACTGCAGCGAGGTAACCGTGCGGATCCAAGTCTCCAAGGGTCGCGCCCAGCTGAGGAAGTGGCTTTCCCCCCTTTGTCATGGTTCCCGGCCGGAGGCTGACAGATGAAGAAATCCGAAATTCCCGAGTCCGATCTGGACAGTTTGCTTGAGCAGACGCTCAAGGATGATCTTCCGCCCGAGGCCGAGGCCAGGATGAACCGGCCCTTTTTCAGCCTCAAGCGCGTCATCGACCGGCCCGAAGGGCTTGCCGCGCCGGATCCCCGCAGCCGGTGCGGGGCGTTCCTTTCGCCCCATCGATGGCTGTGGGTGCGCGGATCGTTCCGCAAGGAAGTCCTGGCTTTTTCCTCGGCAGTCATGCTGCTCCTGGGAGTGACGTTACATCTGGGAGGCTGTCAGAGCGCCCTGGCACACTCGATATCGCGGTTGAAGGTTGTGGTCGCCGTTTCCGAGCACCTGCATCGCTCGACATCCATGGATTGCACCATGCTGAAACCGGGGGCCGGGGGCGAGATCTCCACCTGCCGAGTGCGCTGGAGCGCAACCGGCGTCACTCGCTTGGACGTGGCCTTGTCAGGCGGCACAGAGCAGGCGCTGTGGATATCCGATGGAAACGTTTCCATGGTCGGCCCCGCCGGCGGTTCGATGCGTAGGATGGCGATCACGGCCGTGCCCCAGAACCCCGCGCTGCAGGCGGTTCTGGAATTCCTGACGCCGGCAATTCTGGCCCAACACATGGAAGAGCGATATGGCTTGAAGCAGGCCGGGCCCCGGGAAGACGTCGGGCCCGGTACATTCCTGCTCGTCGGCAAGGAAGATCAGGATATTGTCGAGATTGTCGTTGACGAGAACACGTTTCTGCCGGCAACACTCAAAAAGTATTCGACGGATTCGGGCCGGACGGGCGGCGAGAAGGCATACGTCACAGAGGTGCGGTTCCATTGGAATCAACCGATTCCCGAGGATCTGTTCAATCCCGTATCGCCGTCCGGCAAGCAGCGGACTTATCATTGACGCGGTTCAGCGCCGAAAGGAGGGCCAGCCACCATGTCGTCCACGAATTCCGGAAAGAGACGTTTGCTGATCCTTGGGAGGATTCTGGTAGTAGCGCTTGTGGCGGTGGCCGTGATCCTGTCGGAAAAACCGGCTCATTTCCTTGATCCCTATGGGTTGCTCTTTGTGCTTGTGGGTGTGGTGGCGCTCGTGATGATCAGTTTTCCGGGAGTTGAAATCCGGCGCGCACTCCTGCATGCCGCGGGAGTATCCGGGAGCGACGCCGAGATCAGAGGTTCGGCCCATTTCTGGGAAGCCGCCGGACGCAGCGCCTGGATGCTGGGTGCGTTGCGCAGCATCCTGAACCTTGTGATTGCCATGGCGGATCAGGTGGGCGGGCTGCGGTCGGTCACCAACGCGATGGCGAGCTCCCTGCTTGCCACGTTCTATGGCCTCTTGCTGGCGGTGATCTGCTTTGTCCCCTTCTGGAAACTCATCAGGAAACTGCCAAGCCGCCCGCCGGAGACGGCTGCGGAACGCTGCGAGGTGCCGCCGTCAGGCGGGCTTTCCGTATGGAGGTCCGGCACAGTGATCGGGTATGTATTGTTCCTCTCGGTCCTGGCATCGATCGTGTTCACGCTCTCCCTGCCCGCAGTGAGGAACGCACTCCAATGGATTGTTTATTGGCCGTCGCTCCTGGTGATCCTGGGTGGGACGCTGGCACTGTGGTTGTTTGTCGGCGACTCCGACTCGGGGCCGACAGTGTCTGTGGCCTTTGCGGTCATGGGTCTCATCGGCTCGCTGATGGGATTCATCCAGGCGTTGTTCGGCTTTGCCGACGTGAATATCGGGGACATCGCCGCGGCCGTGACGTTTGTCCTTTCCTCCTGTTTTGCCGCCTTGCTGGGCATGCTCCTTGTGGGCGCTCCCCTGGATGATTATGCGGTCAGGACGGGACGAACTGCCGCGCCGTCCGTGTTCAGCCGAGTGTCCTGGTACGTCTTTCCCATGCTGGCCTTGATATTCCTGATCCTGATGTTTGTCATGGTGGTCACACCCATAACCAAGCAGCAATAACAGCGTCTTCGCGGTGGAAACCGGCCGGCAGTCAGACTTCGCGGAGCGCGACCATAGGATCGACCTTGGTGGCCCGGTGCGCCGGCAGGTAGCTGGCCAGGAGCGCAGTAGCCGCCAGCACGACGATCGCGGCGGCATAGGACAGCGGATCGGCGGCACTCACTCCGTACAGCAGCCCCCTCATGAGCCGTGCGAGGGTGATTCCCATCACCAGCCCGAGAGCGAGGCCGATGGCAGTCAGCGACATGCCGCTGCGGATCACAAGCCCCAGCACGTCCCCGGCCCGGGCTCCCAAGGCCATGCGGATGCCGATGTCCCGCGCGCTCTGGCTGACGGAGTAGGCGATCACGCCGTAAAGGCCAATGGCGGCAAGGAACAGCGCCAGAAACGCAAACGCTGATACGACCCCGGCAGCCAGGCGCGCCGGCAGCAGCGCGAAGCCCATGGCGGCGTTCATGGTCCGCAAATCCGATACCGGCAGCTTGTCGTCGAGGCTGCGCACCGCCCTGCGCACCGTCTCGAGGAAACCGGCGGGATCGACCGCGGTGCGAACGTGCAGATAGAAGCTCGCGCGGTAGATCTGGTCCATGGGGAGATACAGGAAGGGTTTGGGATCTTCCCCCAGGCTGAAATACTTGCCGTTGCGGGCAACGCCGATCACGACGTAGTCCTTGTCACCCCTGCGGACGTGCTTGCCGATCGCATCCTGACCCGGCCAGAATCGCTGGGCGAAAACTTCGTTGATCACCATCACGGGAGACGTATTCGCCGCGTCGGTCTCGCGGAACCCCCTGCCGCGCAGAACCGGCACTCCCATGGCCGCGAAATAGCCGTGGTCCACAGTGCAGTAGTCAATGCTGGGATTGATGGCGCCGGGCGGCGGGGTGTAGCCCTCCGGCTGAACGCTTGTCTGGCTGCTGGACAGGCTGAGCGGGATCTGGTCGGAGAAACCGATTGCCTGAACGCCCGGTGCGGTCTTGAGCCGCTCCCGCAAGGAGCGTATGAACTGCCTCCCTTTCGCTTCGTCGTACTGCTGCATGCCGAGCTCCAGGGCAGCCACTACCTGGTTGTCCGGATTGAAGCCCGGATTGAGGTTGCGCGCGTTCTGCAGGCTGCGTACGACCAGGCCGGCGCCGATCAGCAGGGCGAGTGAGAAAGCCACCTGGGCTACGACGAGCGCGCGCCGCAACCTCGAGGCGCCAGTCAGCTGTACGGGGCTGCCTTCTTTCAGGACGGAAACGAGGTCGGTGCGCGTCGACGCGAGCGCGGGAGTAAGCCCGAACAAAATCCCCGTTAGGACGGTGACCCCCGATGCGAAGGCCAGCACCGGCCAGTTCAGCGACACGTCGATGCGCAACGGGAGGTCGCTGGGTGGGCGGAACGATTGCACCAGGCCCGTCAGCCAGACGTTCAGCAGCAGCCCGGCTGCGCCTCCCAACAGAGAGAGCAACAGGCTCTCGGCCAGCAACTGGCGCACCAGGCGCCCGCGGTCCGCGCCCAGCGCCATGCGCAACCCGATTTCTTTGCGGCGCGCAGACGAACGAGCCAGCAGCAGGCCGGCGACATTGGCACAGGCAAGCAGCAGGATGAACCCCATGACCGCGAACATGAGCTGCAGGAACATGACGAAACCGCCGCGCACCATCGGGTGGAGGCTGGTGCTGGACTCCGAATCCACAGTGGCGCTCTTGCCCTTGTTGGTGCCGGGATATTGTTCTGCCAGGTGGGCCATCAACGCATTCACCGAGCTGCGCGCCTGTGCAATCGTGATGCCGGGTTTCAGGCGGCCGATAGTGGAACCGATCCAGTGATTGCCGCGCGCATCCAGCGAGCGACGGGCTTCACCCATGCGGGGCGTCATCGTGATCGGGATCCACAGGTCCTGCGCCAGACCGGTGTCCATGCCCTCAAATCCCGCGGGCGCGACACCCGCAACAGTGAACGGGATCCGGTTCAACAGGAGGGTCCGGCCTATGATACCCGGATCGGCGCTGAAGCGGCGCTGCCAGAAGCCGTGGCCCAGCACAACCACCGCGCCGGCTCCCTCCGCACGATCCTCCTCAGGCGCGAAAAAACGCCCGCGCGCCGGCGTCAGTCCCAGCACGGAAAAGTAATTGCCGGAAACCACCGCCCCCCATACCCGCTCGTTGCGGTCGCCCGCGCTCAGGTGGCAGGGCATGATGGAGCTTGCCGCCAGGCCGGTGAACACGTCGTTCCGGTCGCGCACGTCGACGTAATCGAGGTACGAAAACGACCCGTATTTGAGGCCGTTCGCCCAGTTGGCATAGAGCCGGACAAGGCGTTCGGGCTCGCTGGCCATGGATTTCCGCCACAGGAAAGCGTTGGCGAAACTGAAGGTCGCACAGTTCGCGCCTATGCCCAGGGCGATGCACAGGACGGCCGCCAGCGTGAAGCCGGGGCTTTTGTAAAGCTGCCGCAAACCGAAACGAAGATCCTGGAGCAGATGTTCCATGAAACCTCCCGTCCTGCGGACCAGTCCCGTCAGAAGCCACAAAGCCGCACGCAGCGGATAGCCTATGATACGAGTAGCCCCAGGACGAAGTTCAACCCAAATGCGCTCCGCCGGCCGCGCGGTATAAGTTCGTGTATTTCGTGGTTGTCAATTCGGCTGCCGCAGGGCGGCCCGGCTTGCCATAATCGCCTCCCGCGCGGCCGAAAGCGCAGGATCGATGGCCAGCGCTTCTTCGAAGGCTTTGATGGCCGCCTCGTGGCGGCCGGCCGTCGCCAGGTAGCGGCCGCGGTTGAGGTTCATGTTGGCATAGACCGGCAGGACCTTGACCGTGACGACGTCATCTTCGGCAAACCGCAGCGTGCCGTCCACAAGGCCGCGAGTCACGAGTGCCGGATGCGCCGGCTCGTGAAATCCCTGATCGCCATAGAGCCGGAACACGAGCCCATCCGGAACGAGCTGATAATTCGCGGTGAGCTTCCCGGCCCAGTAACTGTCCGGCCCGCCTGCCGGATAGGTTGCGATGTCCTGGGTCACACACACGGCCGCGGTTCGCGCATGATTCGCAGCCAGGGTGAGGATCAAAGCCTGAAAGCGTGCCGAGATCCGCCGGTTGAGGCCTGCGTCACGCTCATACGCTTCCGGATCGCGCTCCCAGCGCCGCAGATCCTCCAGAAACCCGTCGACCTCCACCCGCGCCTGATCCAGAGTGCGGGGATACGTTCGCTCCAGATAGTCGAAGTACCAGGATCGGCGCAGTTGGTTGATGTCGATCACGACCGCGTCGCGCCGGTACCCTTCGAGCTCGCGCAGGTAGAACATCGGCGAATAGACCTGCCAGTCGAGCGTCAGCAGCATCCCGCCGGGCGGCACGGCCGCCAAAATGTTTTCGACATAATCGCGCGCGATGAAATAGTTGTGCCGGTTGTCGAAAGTATAATTCGCGGCAAATGCGACCGCAGGAATTGCCAAGAGGCAGGCGCCGGCAACGGCTCGCCGCAGGGGAATGCCGCGCAAGGACTTTTTCGCAACCGATTCCATGAGAAAACGAGCACCGAAGGCGGCCGCGAAAGCGATTACCAGAAACACAGGGAGATAGTATGCGTCCTTGTCCTCGGCGATTTCATAGTTTACGTTATAGGCAAGGTTCGCCGCCACGGCCGTTATCAGGCACCAGAAGACCGGACGCACGTGCCGGAAAAGGTAGACAAATCCGGCTGCAGCCGCCGCCGGGGCGACGGGCAGCCATGACGGACCGAATTCGTGTAGGGCGCGCGTGAAGAAGTCGGCAAACTGGCGACCGATCAGTTCGGGCTGGGGCTCGAAATAAACCCGGTATTGCCAGCCGGTCACATGCGCGAGAAAGCGGCCGAGAGTGCGCGGATCGCCCCAGTTCATGATGGGCGAGCGCGCCGCCGCAAGCGGTAGGTAGAGGTAAACGCCCAGTCCGGCGACAGCCCAGGCGGCGGCAAACAACAGCCGCCTGGCGGCGAAAGTCCTGCGCCCCTCGGTGGCAAACGACAGCACGGCCAGCGCAGGCAGCATCAGGCCGACGGTGACGTGGTGCACGCCGAGCGCCAATCCGAAGGCAAGCGCAGCCGCGTACAGCCAGCGGTCGTCAGGGGTGGGAACGAAGCTGCTTGCCCTATTTGTGTTCTGTTCGCGCTCCTCGAGGATCAGGCGCCGCCAGCGCGCCATAAATAACAGGACCAGGGAAATCAGCAGGCTGTTGAGCGTGTAGACTTCTGCGATGGTTGCGTAAGCCCAGAGCGTGCGTGAAGCGCAGAACAGGAGGCCGGCCAGCAGCGCCGGCGCGCAATCCACCCAATCCGGCTGGATCGGATCGGATTTGACGGCGGCGATTGCGGCGGATTTCCGTTTCCCGCCTTTCGATTCAGCCCTGCTGCTGCCGCGACGGCCGGCCCGGATGAGTTCCAACATCCCCAGCGTCACCGCCGTGGTCGCCAGTGCCGCCAGGATCGCTGACGCGAAGTTGACCCGGGCTGCGACGCTGCCGAGCGGCACCAGGGAGGCGAGATGGGCCAGCAGGACATAAAGCGGAAAGCCCGGCGGATGGGCAACCCCCAGTGTGCGGGCCGCCACGATCAACTCGCCGCTGTCCACAAGTGTCACAGTGGGCGCCAGCGTCCAGACATAGAGAGCGAGCGAGAATACAAATACAACCAGGCCGGAGACGGTCCCGATCCGTCGCCAGGATTGCGCGTCCTGACGATCGGGAGCGATCTCAGGTGCCGGGGGCGTTTTCTTGCTCATTTTGCAGCGTCCCCATTGCGTCGGTCTGCCAAGAAAGCCGCTATTCGTAACGCAGTGCCAGCAGCGGATCGACTCGCGATGCCCGGCGCGCCGGGATGTATCCGGCGATTGCGGATATCAGCACCATGATGCCGACCGCGAGCAGCATCGTTATTCCGTCGATCGGTGAAATGCCGTACAGGAGAGCGGTGACGAGCCGGCTTGCGGCGATCGCGATCCCCAGGCCCGCAGCGACGCCAATGGCGACGAGCATCATGGACTCGCGCATCACCAGGCGCAGAACGTCCTGTCTTTGAGCGCCGAGCGCCATGCGGATGCCGATTTCGTTGGTCCGCCGTGCGACGTTGTAGGACATCAGGCCGAACAGCCCGATGGCTGCCAGCAGCAGGGCGAGCCCGCCGAACAACGAGTACGCCTGCGCGAAGAGTCTCTCCTGGAGAAAGCGCCGCTCGACCTGTTCAATCTGGGTCGACACGTCCATGAGCGGAAGGTCCGGATCGACCTGCCTGACCGCTTCACGGATCGCGCCGACGACGCTCTCGGGAGCACCGGCGCTGCGCACCTCGAACACGGCATTGCCCGGCCGGGCTTGCAGGTAAGGCACATACATCGTCGGCGGCGCGGCATCGCGCACGCTGTTGTATTTTGCGTCGCGCAGGATGCCGACGATCTCATATGCCCCGGTGGCCTCGATGCTGGGGCCGAACCGTTGCCCGACGGGATTCTCGTTCGGGAAGTAGGTGCGCGCGGCCGCCTCGTTGATGACTGCGACCTTGGGCGCGCCCTCGCTGTCACGCTCCGTAAGGCCGCGCCCCATCAGAACCGGGATCCCCATCACCTCGAAAAAATTCGGCGAGACGATCAGGCGATGGATGCTGCCCCCCCGTTGAGCCCCGGCAGGATACGATCGCCCCTGGATGAAGATGCTCGTCGAACTTGTGCTGCCCGACAGCAGCGCAGGCTGTGACATCGCCGCTCCCCGAACGCCGGGCACCGTGCGCAGACGCTCGAGCAAATCACGGTACAACGTGAGCATGTGCTGCTGGTCGTAGCGGTTCAGTTGGGGGGTTATGCGGAACAGCAACAGTTTCTGCGGGTCGAACCCGACATCCACGCGCCGCAGGTTGTAGAGCGTCCGCAGAAACAGGCCTGCGCCGACCAGCAGCACCAGCGAGATCGCCACCTGCGCGATCAGGAGCGACTTTCCCAGCAGGCTGCGGGTCCCGATCACGCGGCCGCCGGACTCCTTCAGCGCCGAACTTACCGTCATGGACGTTCCACGGAGAGCCGGAGCGACGCCGAAAACAAATCCGGTCAAACCCGTGATGAGTGAAACGAATACCAGGACGCGGCCGTCAAGCGCCGTCATATTGCCGGTCACGCCGGGGAGCAGCTGTTTCCCCCAGTAGCCGACGAGCAGACCCAGCACACCGCCCATTGCGGCCAGCAGCAGGCTTTCCGTCAGGAGCTGCCGGATCAGCCTGAGGCGGGTTGCGCCGAGTGCGCGCCGTACGGAAAGCTCCTTCTGCCGGACCGTCGCCCGCGACAGCAGCAGGTTCGCCACGTTCGCGCAGACGATGAGCAGCACCAGCACGACTACAACGCTGAGAATAGCAATCGCCCGCAGCTCGTTGGTGTTTACGTCGTACACGCCGCGGCTGCCCGGTTCCACAAGCAGGCGCGGCACCTCGTTTCGGGCGCGGTTCACCGCTGTCGTGCGTTCCTGTTCCGAAAGGGACTTCAGATACGAACCAAGCCCTGCACGGGCCGTCTGCTGAAAGACCGCCTCGAGGTTGTCCTGAGCCTGGGCGGCAGTCGCGCCCGGCTTCAGCCGGCCCATGACCTGCAGCCACCAGTACGTGGGTTGTGCCAGGCGGGCGGATTCCTTGGCGGTGTTGAGCAGGGCGTCGAGCGCCAGGGGTACGGAAATATCGGGCAGCTCGTCCTCAGGCTGCTGCACGCCGGTGAACGACGCCGGGATGACACCGACAATCGTGACCATGACGTTGTTGATCCTGACGGTTTTGCCGACCGCCGCCGGATCGCCGGCAAAGCGCGAGCTCCAGTACTTTGGACTGATCACCGCGACCGGCGGCGCGGCCGGCCGGTCGTCCTCCGGCGTTATCATGCGACCGACGCGCGCCGTCACGCCGAGCAGCTGAAAGTAGTTCCCCGTGGAGATGAATGCGGTCGCGATTTCCGCGTGGCCGTCAACCACCACATTTACCCTGCCGAAAGGTGCACAGGCAAACAGATCCGTCATCGTGCGGTTGGCGGCGACCAACTGCTGAAACATGGGATAGGAAAACGTGGCCCGTGCGGTCTGACCGTCGGCATAGCTGCGCAGGAAGCCGTAGTCGCTCGAACTGGTCACCATATCGTTGCGGCCCGTCCATCGGAAGCGCACCAGCGAGCCGGGATCTTTGACGGGCCGCACCGTGAGCAAAACTCCGTTGATCGCACTGAAAATCGCCGTGTTGGCGCCGATGCCCAGCGCGAGCGACAGGATGACAACAACAGTCCAGCCTTTGGCGTGCAACAGCATGCGCGCCGCATAACGCAGGTCTCGTAGCATGACACCTCCGGGACTCTACATGCACCTCGACTCTCACTTGAGGGCTTATCCACTTCCAGGATCGTGGGACGACTTGGTCAGCATATTGCCGCAGTCGTCACACGCACAATTGTTCTTTTTCCCCCAGAGGGACAGTCACCCGTGTCCCTCATGCTACTTCCGCCCAATTTCGAGGGACACGGGTGACTGTCCCTCCGGACCGCGCGGGCATCATGAGCCGGGCTTGCGCTGGTAGACGATCTTGCCGTCCACCATCGTCATTTCGACGTTTGTTTCGAGGATCCTCTTGGGATCGATCTTCATCAGGTTGCGGTCCAGAACGGTAACGTCCGCGAGTTTCCCGGCTTTCAGGGAGCCGCGCCAGTCCCCTTCGAGGGCCGCAACGGCGTTGTTGATCGTGTAGGCCTTGAGCGCTTCTTCCATGGAGATCCTCTGTTCCGGGAACCAGCCCCCTTCGGGTTCGCCGTTCAGTGTCGTCCGATTCACCGCCGCATGCAGCAGATATTTGGGATGCATATAATACTCGGCGGCGGACGTGCCCGGCCAATCCGAGCCGAACGAAAGCATCGCGCCGTTGTCGAGCAAGGACCGGAAGGCGTACGCGCCACGGCAGCGTTCATGGCCGATGCGTTCTTCCATCCAGCGCATGTCGTCCGAAATGTGGTAGGGATTCACCTCGGCGATTACATGCAGCTTCCTGAACCTGGGGAAATCCTCGAGCCGAATCACCTGCGCGTGGATCACGCGGAATCCCTCGAGGGTCTTGCCGGTTTGCTGCATCAGCTTTTCATAGGAGTCGAGCATGAGCGCCACGCCCTTGTCTCCGATCGCATGAACGTTGGTGACGAAGTCGGCATCAACACCGATCCTGATCAGATCTTCCATCTTCTTCATGTTGGGGACAAGCAGCTTGGGATCGTCGCTGGTGTGCGTCCGATAATGGCCGTAATTTTCGGGCTGGTCGCTGTAAGGAGCAAAAAACAGGGCGCCGTGAGTGCCCATGATTCCGTCGATGTAACCTTTCAGGGCGCCGTAGCGCAGGAAATAATCGCGCTGCTTGCTGACAGGGTGCATGCCCATTCTGATCCCTTTGTCCCGCAATTCCGCGCCCCGGCTCAAATCGGCCCGCATCCAGACGCGGCAGGTCAATTCGCCGCTCTCCTGCAATTTCACAAAACGGGCTGTCTGATCCGCATCGGTGATATCGTGAATGTCCACGATACCCGCTTCAGCCAACTTCGCCAGGGCGGCCCGGCTTTCGTTCAGCAGGCGCGCCTCGGATTTGGATTTGACGGCCTGTCGCAGGATCTTCAGCGCCGGCGATCCCTCCGAAATCAAGCCAGTGGGAAGGCCCTGCGTGTCTAGTTTCATTCCCGGCAACCTGGCGGCTTCGAGCCCGGCCGCTTTGAGCGCAGCCGTGTTGGCCAGAAACAGCTTGCCGTCGAAGCTGGACAGGAAGCACGGATTGCTGCCGGAAAGTCCATCGATGGCGGCGCGGCCGGGCTCCCAACGTGGCTTCTTTTTCGCACCGGCACCTGCAGCGCCCCGGGCCCACTCTTCATAGGCGCCCCACAGTCCGCCGGTGATCCACTCCCCGCGGCCGACGAGCTTCACTACTCGCGCCACTTCGTTGCGAAGCGCGGCATCGTCCGCGACGGCGAGCAGGTTGACGCCGTTGACCATCGCGCCCGCATTTTCAAAATGAGTGTGTGCGTCAATGAAGCCGGGCACCACGAACTTCCCTTCGAGATCGATGATCCGCGTTTGCGGTCCGGCGTATGGTTCCGCCTGCACATCGCTGTCCAGGACGGCCATGATCCGGTTGTCCGCGATGGCGATAGCCCTGGCCCACGGCCGGTCCGGTTCCATCGTGTATATCTCCGCGTTCTTCAAAATGATCGAGGCTTTGGGAGCGGTGGAACATGCCGCGAGCAGAATTGCAGCGGCAGCCGGCAGAAGTGTGTGCTTGCGCATGATACGCCTCCAAGAGTGGGATTGACGATCCACAATCATAAGCTGGGATGCGATCATACCAGACAGATTCTGAGCCTGGCTAGTCTTCGAGATTCCTTGTGCCCCTGCATTCGGGATAGCGGGAGCATCCCCAGAACGACAAATCCTCGAATTTGCCCCGGTGTGCTGTGCGACCCGATCATCTGAACCTTTTTGGCCTCGTTGCGATCATTAATAACTGGAGATGGCGGCGGCAGGCATGCGCCGTTTCTCCGATTTTGAGAGGACGAGACAATGAAACACCATGGTTTGTTTTGCGTTTCCGTGCTGATGATGACTTTGGCCTCAGTGCCCGCCCTGGCTGGACAGGGACAGTCGGGTCAGTCCGCGGCTCCGGTTCAGCAGAGTGCCGGCGAATACGTGCCGGGTGCCGTGCCGCCGACGCTCACGCTGCCGGCGGGAACACTCATCACGGTGCGGACAACCGATTATCTTTCCAGCGACAGGGATCACCAGGGCGATACATTTTCCACGCTGCTCGAGCAGCCGATCGTAGCCCAGGGTTGGGTTGTGGCGCGGCGCGGACAGACAGTGATGGGGCGTGTCGCCATCGCCCAAAAAGCCGGACGGGCTTCGGGGGTTTCCCAGCTGGCCATCGAGCTGGGTGAACTGGTCCTGGTGGACGGCCAGCAAGTGCCGGTTCAGACGCAGCTTATCCAAAGCGCGGCCAGAACTTCCCGCGCTCAGGACACAGCCGTTATCGGCGGCGCCACCGGGATCGGCGCAGCGGTCGGCGCAGCAGCCGGAGGCGGCCAGGGAGCTGCCATCGGCGCTGCCGCCGGCGCCGCTGCCGGCATCGCCGGCATACTGACAACTCGCGGCAGGCCGACAGAGATACCGCCGGATACGGTTTTGACATTCCGCCTGGAAGAACCGCTGACCGTCGACACGACGAGAAGCCAGCAGGCGTTTTCTCCCGTTACGCCGGGCGATTACGCTGCCAGCAATACGGCACGCCCTTTCGAACGTTATCGATCCCGAACTTACTCGGTACCGCGGGACAGCTACTACTACCCGCCGTATGACCACTACGGATTCTACCCGCCCTTCTACGGCGGCTTCTACAGGTACTACGGCCATGGCTTCGGGCCGAGAATCTACCTGGCGCCGAGGATATTTATCGGACCGCGCTTCGGCAGGCGCCGCTAGCCCGGGTTGTTCAAGACGGAAGGATCGCGAAAGCTCTCTGGACACGGAAAACACGTATGTGTGGGGCTTTTGCCGTCCCGCAGGGCGGCAAAAGCCCTGCCCATGTTCTTCTGTGTCCTGAAAGCTCTCTGTCGTGGTCGATTATAGGAATTACGCGCCGTTTCGCATTCACTTGCCGCCCACTCGTGAATACTCCAGGCTGAGAGCCCTCCGGAGCCGCCCGCGAGTCATAGTGCCCGACCGAGCTCCCCATCGCCGCTGAGCTTCAAATCGATCATTGCCAAGACAAAGGCTGAAAAAGTACAGTCCTGTTGGGTGGTTTTGGGGCCGACAAGAGAAAGCGCGCTGTACGGCCCATCCGGCACGCGTAAGGTGTCAGCGGAAAATGCAGCAGGAGGTGCTTCTGCCGTATATGAATGTCTATGCCGTTTTCGTGCTGGCCGCGCTTGCCGCGCGAGTCGCTCTCGAGCTGATCGCCGAAATCCTTAACCTGAGAGCGCTGCGGGATGGACTCCCGCAGGAGTTCGCCGGAGTCTACGACGCCGAGACCTACAGGAAATCACAGGATTACACCAGGACTCTCACCAGGTTCGGATTTGTCATCTCGATCTTCGACCTCGCAGTCATCCTGATCTTCTGGTTCGCCGGCGGCTTCAATCTGCTTGACGGCATCGTGCGCGGCTGGAAATGGGGCCCGGTTGCGAGCGGGATGGCCTATATCGGGATCCTGGTTGCCGCCAGATCGGTTCTGTCTTTGCCTTTCGGTATCTACCGCACATTCGTGATTGAAGAACGATTCGGATTCAACAGGACGACTCCGGCCACCTACATCGCCGACCTGGCAAAAACGGCAGCGCTGGGAGTGCTGCTGGGTGGGCCGTTGCTGGCCGGAATCCTCGCGCTCTTCCAATACGCGGGAGCCGCGGCCTGGCTGTACTGCTGGCTGGTGTCGGCGCTGTTCACGCTTTTCGTACAGTTCATTGCGCCGGCCTGGATCCTGCCGTTGTTCAACAAATTCGTTCCCCTGGAGGAAGGCGAATTGAGACAGGCGATCCTGTCATACGCACGCTCGGTGGACTTTCCCATCAGGAACCTTTACGTCATGGACGGATCTCGGCGTTCCGCCAAGGCCAACGCCTTTTTCACCGGCTTCGGCAGGAACAAGCGGATTGCACTGTTCGATACGCTGATCGCAAGGCACACCGTTCCCGGGCTGGTGGCCGTTCTGGCGCACGAAATCGGTCATTACAAGAAAAGGCACGTCCTTCAAGGGTTGGCGCTCGGCATACTGCACGCCGGGGTGTTGTTTTACCTGCTTGCGTTATTTCTCCGGCAATGGGGGCTGTTTGAAGCCTTCTACCTGGAACAGCCCTCGATTTACGCCGGTCTCGTCATTTTCGGCCTGCTCTACGCTCCACTCGAGATGATACTGTCCGTGCTCGTCCACATGTACTCCCGCCGCAACGAATATGCGGCGGACCGCTACGCCGCCCAGACCACCCGGGATCCGGACTCGCTGATCCAGGCCCTGAAGCTTCTCTCGCGCCACAACCTGTCAAACCTGACCCCCCATTCCCTTTACGTCTTCCTCAACTACTCGCATCCGCCGATCCTCAAGCGGATTAAAACCCTGAGAAATTCAGGGGGCGGGCCCGGGCGCTAACAAAATCCTCATCGAAACCTTCGCAAACGCTAAGGCCGGGCAGGCGTCTAATTTTTACAGGTACGCGCCTGTCGGCCGGCTGTGTCGTCGAGCAGCGCCTGCTTGCCCGCCAATCTTGTCAAACTGCGGAATCAGCCGGTGCGGACAGGTATGGATGCGAGACGCGCGATCGATCACATCCCGCGCTGATGAGTCAGCAAGTCAAAGAGCACGCGCCCGCGCCACGCGGATTGGGCCTGTGTTCTCGGAACCATAGTTAGGAGGCTTATGCAGACAAAGTCATGTTTGAAAAAACTATTGTGCTTATTCGCCGTAACGCTGCTCCTGGCCGCAGCGGGTTCGGCGGCTTCCGCCCAAACAGTCGGAGGCACCCTGAGGGGTACGGTTACGGATACGACCGGCGGAGTAGTGCCGGGGGCGACTGTCGTCGCCCAGAATGAGGCCACGGGTGCCAGATTTACGTCCATTACCAGCAGCGCGGGGCTGTACTCCTTCCCCAATGTTCTGGCCGGCAACTACACCGTCACCGTAGAGCTTCCGGGATTCAAGAAATATGTCCGCAAGGCTGTCCCGGTATCCGCCAACCAGATAATTGACGCCAATGCGGTGCTGCAGGTAGGTGAAATCTCGACTGTCGTCGAAGTGGTCGGCGGCGCCGACCTGATCGCCACCACGACTTCCCAGGTGGGAGCGACCGTGGAGGCCAAGGCAGTCGTGGATCTGCCCAATTCGGTCCTGGGCGGCAGCCCGTTGAACCTGGCCATTGCCCTCCCCAACACTACGACGCAGGCCGGCGGCGTGGCCGGCGAAGGCGGAGCCATCGGCGGCAATCGTCCCCGCAACAACAACTTCACCATCGACGGCGTCGACAACAACGATGTCTCGATCACCGGTTCCCTGCAGCCGGTGATTCAGGATGCGGTCGGCGAATTCAACCTGATCAGCAATCAGTTCAGCGCGGAATACGGGCACTCGACCGCCGGGCAGTTCAACATCATTTCCAAGTCCGGAACGAATCAGTTCCATGGCAGTGCCTTTTATTACGGACAGAACCGCAATCTGAATGCCGTGGATAACCTGACCAAGGCCGCGATCCAATCGGGAGACCTCGCCGGCAAGCCGCGTTTTGACTACAACCGGCTGGGCGGAACCTTCGGCGGCCCGATCAGGAAGGACAAGCTGCTTTTCTTCGGCGCCTACGAGTACAGCACCCGAGGGCAGGCGGCTACCGGCGTGACGGTTTTGAGCCCGACCTCGGCAGGAATGAACATCCTGAATTCCCTCGTGGCCAACGACACCGTAAAGAGCATGCTGCAGCAGTTCCCGCTCGCGTCAAGTCAATCAGAGACCGTCACCGTGAACGGCCAGACAATCGGCGTGGGGAACGTTCAGCTGTTTGCACCCGACTTTTACAACCAACACGATTTTCAGACCAACCTCGATGCCAACTTCGGCAAGCACCAGATCCGGGGACGGTTCTTGTACGATCGGTACCGTTCACCCAACCAGAATCCCGACCTGCCGCTGCCGCAGTTCACGGGAGATTTCGCGGCCGACAACCGTAAACTGGCGCTCACCGACATCTGGGCGATAACGTCCCGATTGGTAAACGACCTCCGCATTTCATACTCGCGGTCTGTCAAGGCGTGGACGATTCCCCAGCAGTTCGCGAACTTCCCGAACATCGAGATCGATGCGCTGGGCCTGAATGTCGGTCCTGAAGGGAATTCGCCTCAGAGCAGCATTCAGAACACCTATCAGGCCCTGGACAACCTCAGCTACATCCTGGGCCGCCACCAGATCAAAGCCGGGATCGAATATCGCAACTGGGTTTCGCCCGGAGATTTCCTGCCGCGCGCACGAGGCGAGTGGGATTACGGGACCCTGGACCGGTTCATCAACGACCAGGTGCCGAACGGCTTGAATGGCGCCTTGCGGGGGGCGGGATCGGGATTTTTCGCCGGCAACCAGCAGGCGCTTTACGCATTCCTGCAGGACGATCTGAAGGCAACCAAGAACCTCACCCTGAACCTCGGCCTGCGCTATGAGTTCACAACCAATGCCAGAGACGCAAACCTGCAGACACTGAATCAGGTGGCAACTCTTCCCGGGATCTTCGATTTCCGGAAACCCAAGACCGACAAAAACAACTTCGGCCCCCGCATCGGCTTTGCCTATGCCCCGAGCCCCGGCGACGGTTTTCTGAATAAGGTATTCGGGGCGCCGGGAAAGTCCTCCATTCGCGGCGGCTTCGGCATCGCCTACGACGTGACCTTCCAGAATCTGGTTCTGCTGCAGCTTCCGCCGCAACTCCAGACGGAACAGAACACCGACATCACCTGCGGCTCGGCCAATCCTCCCGCCTGGTGCGCAACCGGCAGAGGGTTCCTGGCCGGCGGCGGCCTGCTGCAGGTCAACGTACCGCCCACAACCCAGGCGGCCGCCCGTTCCTCGACCGGATCCCTGATTCTCGATCAGGTGGCGCCGAAGACGCTCACGTGGACCCTGAGCTTCCAGCGCGAGCTCGCTCAGAACTGGATGCTGGAAATGCGCTATATGGGCACGCGCGCGATTAGCCTGCCCGTGCAGGTGCGGCTGAATGCCATTTCGGTGTTCGACAGACATCCAAACCTGGCGCTGCCGACCTACATGTCGACCGCCGAGGTGCCGGCAAGTGTGGCGCCCACGGCGCCGAGCCTTGACGATTTCTACAATGCCGAGGATCTGCGCTATTCCGCGCAGGGCTTCGACGGCGGCTTCGTCACGGCGTATCCCGCTGTCGGGAACTCGATCTATCATTCGGGTTCCATCGAACTCAATCGACGGTTTACCAAGGGCCTGCTCCTGATAGCGAATTACACCTGGAGCAAGACCATCGACGATTCAACAAACGAGCTGTTCACCAGCCGGGTCAATCCGCGCCGTCCGATGAATCCATTCAACCTGAGGAATGAGCGCGGCCTGTCGTCCCTCGACATGCCTCACAAGCTGAGTGTCTCATGGATCTATGAGCTGCCGAAGACAGGCATCAGCAATGCTTTCGGCAAGGCGCTGCTCGACGGGTGGCAGATCAACGGGAGCTATCTTGCCGAATCGGGCCAGCCGGTCACGGCGCTTTCCGGTCAGGATGCCAACGGCGACGGCGATTCAGCCGGCGATCGTGCCATCCTGAATCCGAACGGATCCGGAATGACCGGCTCAGGTGTGAACTTCGTACTGCGCAATCCGGTCACCGGGAGGACCTCCATCGCTACTTCTGAGCCTGAGGACGCGACTCAGGTGGTCGGATACGTGGCTGTCAACTCCAGCGCAAGATTTATCGTGGCCAGGGAGGGAACAGCCGATAACGCGAACCGGGTGGGCCGGAATACCATCCGCTCCATCGGCCTGAATAACTGGAATCTGTCCTTTTTCAAAAACTTCCACATAACGGAGGGCAAGTACTTCCAGTACCGCGCCGAGTTCTACAATGCATTCAACCACCGGCAGTTCAGCCTGGGGTTGCCGACGTACCAGCAGTCGCTCAACAATGCGCTGAGCTCGACGTATGCCAATGTCTCATCGATTCAATTCCTGGATGCCAGCCAGTTCAGCGGCAGCAGCAGGACCATGCAGATGAGCCTGAAGTTCATCTTTTAGTCGGTGAGGGCGTGGGGTCGGGTCTGCGATATTGGCTTTTCCGCTGTGGCGGAAGCCGGCTGCAGTCTGAAAAGCAAATATCGCCGGCCAGACCCCTTGCTCTCAACGCTCTCCGGGGCCCGTCAGCAACGGCGAGAGACAGTAGTTGGATGAGTTTGTGCGGCCCGTGAGTTTCTTTCGCTGCCGCCCGTCCAATCCGACGGAGTAGATATTCCAGGCGCCCTCGTCATTGGAGCAGAACAGCACACCCTGGCCGTCGGGTGCGATAAGGCCGTTCATGGCGCGCCGCAATCCTGTTGAGAGCAGTACCTGTTTTTTCCCCTCCAGGTCAGTCAGGCGCACGCTGTTCTCCAGCTGGAGCAGCAGCATGGTCCCATCCGGGGACCACTGCACATAGTACACCGCATCTTCGGCTATGCGCCTCTCGCGGGTACCGTCCGCCGCAATGACATAAACGCCGGCATCCTTGGCGTCGGTGCCACTCTTAGCGTATGCGGCGTAGGCGAGGAGTTTCCCGTCGGGAGACCATTTAGGGCGGCAATCGACGGTTGCGCCATCTGTCAAGCGCTTGCTTTGCCGGCCATCGGCATGGATCAGATACAGGCCGCTGTTTTCCTCATCTCCGTAGCTCACCGCCAGCTGCGTGCCATCGGGAGACCACGCCGCGGAACAGTTTCGCCCGGAGCCCGGCAACCGGGTCAGTCCGCGGGTCTGCGGGTCAACGATGTAAATGGAAGCAGAGGGATTCCTGATGCCGCTGGTCACCTCCGAAGAGTCACGATCCGGACTTTCGTGCGCGGAGATGACGAACAGCTGACGGCCATTTGGAGCCCATGCGAAATCGAATATGGGAACATCGAGCAGCCGTCTCACATGTTGCCCCGATGCGTCCATTTCGTACAGCAGATACTTGTACGGCATAGAATACTTGCCCAGAATGTCCTGATCCTGAGCGCGGACAGTAAAGAATGCGATCTTGTTCCCATCCGGGGACCAGGAAGCAAACCGCAGCTGGGCATTCCTGTCACTCACGAGAAGCCTCGAGCCGGTAGTATCGGAGTTCATGACAAAGATGCCGGATTGCCCTGACATGCTGGGTACGTATGCAATCCGGAAGCCGCGTGATCCTCCAGGAGGAGATTGACACGCCATGCAGACGAGGAATATCCAAGGCACTGCCCGCGAAGTGAATGTGTGCATCGCAGATCCTCGAAGAAGGCTTCGTACCGTTTTGAAGCCGGTTGCGACCGGCCAGACTCGGCGCCGGCCTTGTCATCCTGCCAAATTGGCGTTCAGGCGGCCAGCGTCGGGTGTTTGTCCTTCCACTCGGTCGCCTGTTCGAAGGCCAGCGCCACTCGGCAGATCGCGGCTTCCTCATAAAGCCGCCCGGTGAGCATGATCGGCCGGGGCAGGCCGCCGATGAAGCCGCACTTCAGCGCGATCGCCGGATGGCCGGTAAGATTCGTTGCGCTGAGGGTGCCGCCGGTGCCGGGTTCCAGGAATGCGTCGTACTTCGAAATGAAGTCATCGAACTGCCGCATGAGCAGCGTGCGCGCGCGCATGGCTTGGATATATTCCACGGCCGGCACGAGCCTCGCCTGGCGGAATGTGTTCGGCCAGGAGCTGCGGGACGTGGCGGGTGCCATGAGCTTGTTGATCTCTCCCGATCGCGTTGCGGCATCGAACGCGGCGCCCGACTCGGTTTCGAGGATGAAGCCGATCGCGCTCGCGATCTGATTGATCACCGGCGGCGCATCTACCGGCACAAGTTTCGCGCCGAGCTTGCGGTAGACCTCGAGCGTGGCATCGTACATCTTCTTGGTCTCGGCGGCCTGGGCCGCCTGTTCTTCCGGTGTCAATCCGCCGCGTCCTTCCCGGCCTCCGGCCTCGCCCCGGGCTGCCGCGGGCGGGCCTGCTGCTCCAGCCGCACCCGTGCCGCCCGCTGCACCTGTGGGCCCTGCTGCCGCAGGCCCGCGCCCGCCACCGCGCTGTCCGGCATTCTCGAACGCGGTTTTGGCGTACGCGATCGTGTAACCCGAAAGCGGCGCCAGCGCATCCCAGCGGAATGCGGCGTCGGCGACGCTGGCGTCCCGTTTGTCGGGCCCGTAGATGGCGTTGAACACGACAACGCAGTCCTCGACGTAGCGGCAGAGAGGGCCGATCTTGTCCATCGTCGTCGACAACGCCATCGCGCCGTAGCGGCTGATGCGGCCATACGTCGGCCGCAGCCCGACGACGCCGTTCACCGAGGTGGGCGACATGATCGAGCCGCGGGTTTCGGTGCCGATGGCGAAGCCGACACAGCCGGCTGCCGTTGCCGATCCGGGCCCGGCGGACGATCCGCTCGATCCCTGCGGAGCATTCTTCGGATCAGGCTGCCAAGGATTGTTCGTTCTGCCGCCGAACCAGCGGTCGCCCTGCGCGAGCGCGCCGAGTGTCAGCTTCGCGACCAGCACTGCGCCCGCATCCCGCAGCCGCTCGACTATGGTGGCGTCGTAATCGAAGATCTGATCGACATACGGTTCGCCCCCCCACGTGGTCTTGATGCCCCTGGCGGCAAAAAGATCCTTCGCACCCCAGGGAATGCCGTGGAGCGGGCCCTTGTATTTGCCGGCGGCGATGGCACGGTCCGCGTCGGCAGCCTGTTTGAGAGCAAGCTCCTCGGTGAGAGTCACATAGAAATTGAGATCGGGCTGGTACCTCTTCAGGCGCGACAGATACATGTTGGTGAGTTCCGTGGACGTCACGAGTTTGCGCTCGATGAGCGCGGCCAGCCTCGTTACCGGCCAGAACGCGACATCCTCCAGATTGGCCGGGCGTTTCAGCGATTGCGGCGGTCTGGTGTACTTGATCGCGGCGCCGGGGGTCGCCGGGCCTTTCGGCTCCTTGCCGGGAAGCGATGGCTTGAACACGTAGGCCGGCTCAGTGTCCTGCGGGATATTGAGCTGGCGGATGCGGCCGTAATTGTTCAGATTCGTATTCGCGCCGCGGACCGCTGCCGCTTCCTCCTCGGGCGTGAACTTGACGCCGTCGAGGACTTCGGCCGCCTTGATCGTGTCTGCGGTCACCGGTCCGGCGCTTTGCGGAGCGCCCTGCCCCTGCGCCCACGATTTCGATGCTACCGCGCCCGCCATCGCCGCCGGCACGGTCGTGAGGAATTTGCGACGTGATTTGCGAAACTTGCCTGCGCTCATGAGTGTCTCCCCGGGGATATTTTTTGGTCCGAACACCAAAAACCGCCCTCTGACTTGCCAGCCCAGAATAGCACGAAATTCATGGAAGGGAATATGGAGGGTGTCCCTATCACTGATTTAGTCTGAACGACATTGACGAGGTGGCCGTGTATTGGAATTCACATCTCATGAGGAGTTTTGCGGGATGTTGACCTGACCGGTGAAGGCGGCGCCATAGATGCTGTCGCGGTCCCGGAGAAGGAACCGCGGCGCATGGTCCCAAGGAGCGGACATGATTCGCTCCCTGTCCATCGCTGTCCGGGAAGATGACCCAGCCTCCCGAGGATGTCAACGCGTGCCGCCCCGGGCGGTTGACATCGATTCCGGGCGAGGATACCATCCCTCTCAACACTGCTTGCCTAGGCCTGTCGGCGGGAGGAGCAGACATGGCCGGTGACAAAAAGAGGATCACCGTCCCCTTCGGCGACGTCATGACTCCCGAACAGCGCGTCCTCCGCGTGCTCCAGATCATCGCGGACCTGTATCCCCTGTCCCTCCTCTCGCAGGAGGAGTTCGTGCAGGAGGACAACCGCGAGGAGGCGGCCGCCTATTCCGCAGCTGTCGGCCGATGCGTGTCCAAGCTTCCGGCCGATTTCAGGGAGAAACACCGCGAGGTCGATTGGAAGGAGGTCGAGGACCTGCGCTATACGGCGTACCACGACAAGATCGACGTCCTCATCCTGCACGATCGGCTCCAGGATCTGCTGCCGGGTCTCCGCGAGCATCTTCAGAAGATCATCGATGCCGCCGAGGCCGACGGACGGCCTTAGCCCGGATTATTCATGAGGGAAGGATCGCAAAACGTTTGCGGACGCGGAAGAACACGGATAGACACGGACCAGATCCGTGTGCAGGGCTGTTGAAGGCCGTTACCGGCATTGCGCGCCATCACGCACTCGTTTGCCTAGCTCTCCCATGAATTATCCGGGTTAGGGGATCTGCATCCGCGAGCACTGCGAGGCCTGCCAGAAGGGGGAAAGGCACCCCGGCCATTTCCTGTATGTCCGAATGAAGGGAAAACAAGCGCGAAATCGTCCCAGATCTGTGCGCACGGATGGAGCGTGCAGGAACGCGGGTATGGCAAGAGGAGCAGGCATCCGGGTGCAAGCGGCCCAATTTCCACAGCAGCCTCCGGTCCGAGTGCGTGATGATTCACCTACTTCCTGACACCCCCGATCCCGCCTGTCATCTCCTTTCGGCGGTCGAGCATCTTCTGGATTTCGCCGGGATCGCACTCGAAGCCGCCGAAAGAGACACCGTCGTACGTGGAAGGTGCAGCCTGCCACACATAGATCGCCCACCTGCCTTCGGGCAGAAAGGGCCTGTCCAGGGAGATCCATTCATACAGGTCCCCGTTCCACTCGAAGTTCATTTCTTTGTCGACGGTATATCCGGCGATCACCGCTCCGGGGAACGGCCGGTAGGAAATCACCAGCAGACCGGAATTCCGGCTTTCGAGGACGTTGAACTGCTGTTTTGTGCCGTTCAGGTCATCGATCGTCCCGCTGGAGCCGCCTCTCATGATCACTTCTCTCGAGTTGCGTATCAGCAGGCCGCGCCCGGTTCCGAACCGCTCGACCAGGACGGGATATTCCCGGAGGGGTTCGATGACCCGGATGCTGGGCAGAAAGCGAACCGCAAGCCTCTTGTTGCCCTCGGCCGAGGTCGCAAGTTCGACGAGCGCCTCTTCGTAGTTCTGCAACTGGAGCTTTCGGGACGCGAGCACGGTTCTGGCTTCGCCGGTCACATTGACTTCGAGCACGATGCCTTCCTTGTCGAGCTGCACCAGCCTGGTGCCGATATAGACATAGCTGTTGCCGTCGATTCGCAATCCGTCCAGAGAGTTGCCGCCGACACGCATGCCGCCGATGAATCTCTGGGCCGGGTTCCTGCTGCCGGCATCCGGCTCGCGCGCCGCCGCCAGAACGTTGAGGCCACCGGGAAGGATTTCGACCACCTCCTTTTTCAAATCGAGCGATAGAATCGGCTCCCGATTCAGCATCAAGAAGGATTTAGCCGGAGAGTTGCCCGCCGGTTCGGGCTTGGCGCCGATACTGACTACCTGGGCGTTGCCGGCGCACGGAGAGGAAAGTGCTGCAACAATCACAAAAACCATGGTCAAAATGAAGCATACATTCTTATTCATGGCATTTGCCTTTCTGGCGGGCGGTTGAGGATCGCTCCCGCGTATATTTTCGGAGATGGATTCAAGCGGTAGTCGCTGCCGGTGACGATCTGGATCGTCTCCTCGCTGGAATCCAGCGAGATCGTAAATTGTCTTTCTCCGCGCGGAACGGATGTCACGCGCGTCCGGCGTGCTGCTGCGGCGGCAGGTCCTGTTTCTGTTTTTGCTGGGGGGGAGTGCAGCCCGGCAGCGCCAGTCGCGGACGCCCGGGGATCCTGTGTCACTTCGGCGGCTGTTGTCTGAACCGGTGGCGAGGCGATTTGGCGGGAGACTGGAACCGGGCCGTACAATAAACGGACGGCGAGGAATGTCGAAGCCAGCAGCAGGGCTGCAAAGGCGGCGGCAACGGGCGCCGGCACGGGAATTGTGGCAGTCAGCACGCGCTTCCAGACTGGAGGACGATGCGGCTGCCGGCGATAAGAGGCAACTACACGCGCATCCAGTGAGGCTGGCGCGCCGGGTTCCTGCCAGCTCTGGAGCAGGGAACTGAGCCTTTCGTCGTCGGCATCGCTGTCCGATCCGAAGCACGGCATTTCAAATCGCCGGTCTTCTTTCCTGTCATCCTTCATGGTCTGGTTCCTCCCTGCACCCGCCGCCATTGAGGTAGGGTGCGAGTTCTTTCCGGAGGTGGCCGCGCGCCTGATGCAGCCGCCATTTCACCGTACCGACGTCCGCGCCGATAATCGCGGCGATGTCGGCGAGGCGTTGCCCCTCATATTCGAACAGCAGGATCACTTCGCGCTGCGCGGCAGGCATGCCTGCAATGGCCGCGCGGACTTTGGCAGACAATTCCTGAGCCAGGAGGTCGTGCAGCGGCTCCCCGGCAGGAGATGTGGATTCCGTGGCGCCCGGATCCGCCACGGCTTGTTCATTGCCTAGGCGGCGCAGCCGCTTCAGAGCCAGATTTCTCACCGCTCCGTACAGGTAGGCGCGGAGCGGGGCCCGGCGCGGATCGAACCGGCCGGGATTTCGGATCAGGCCGAGGAAGCAATCGTGAGTGACATCCTCCGCCAGCTCCCGGGATCCGAGCATGCGGCAGGCGAATCGGAAGGCTCCGTCGCGGTGGCGCCGGTACAGCTCGAGAAACGCCGTTTCGTCGCCCAGGCGCGCGCCCTCGAGGAGGCTTTCGTCCGTGGCATGATCCGACGTACTCGCGATACGGCCCGTTGCCCATCCCATGCCTTATATTACCCCGAGGACGCGAAAGGATAGTCCCGGCGGCAAAAAAATACGCCGTGCTTTCCGCGCACGCTCCCGACAAGGCAATCCTGGACTGATTACGAAGGGCGATCCGCACGGGCAAGCCGGCAAATCAAAGATAGCTGAGCCAGGGCGAGCGCTTGCGCTCTTTCAGGCGCGCGAACCACGAGCATAGCGGATAGGTCATCACAACAACTCCGATCCAGACCAGGTATACCGTCCAAAGCGAGTAGCCGTAATGCGGCGGAAAAAGCTCAGCCGATCCTCCGGCCGAGGGCAGGGGACCGAAGAGAAAGCCTGCGTGCCCGTATCGGACCAGCGCGAACGGGATGGTGAGGCCGTGGATGATGAACAGGTGCAGAAGGAAATAGAAAAGGGGCACCCGTCCGAAAACAATCAACGGATTGGTCTTCGCGAGGGAGAACCTGTCGAACCAGGCCAGCAGCAGGATCGCCGGACCCAGGGTCATCAGCAGAAAATCGAGCGACGGCGGATACTTTGTGCATTTCAGGAACGACAGGAAGACCATGCCTGAAGGTTGCGCCGCCCAGGGCAGAGGATCCCCGTACGCGTTGATCCAGCGAATCACGATAAACGCGAGCGATACGGCGAGGCCTATGCGAATCATGGCTGCGCGGCGCCGCGGCGGGTCGAGAACCACGACGGCGCCGAAACAGTACCCGGCGGCCATGACAAACGCCCACGGGATGAGAGGATATGCAGCCAGGACCGGGACGTTGCCGACATGGAAAATTCCCGGCTGATGCAGGATGTACCAGATCCAGCCTGCACTGCCGAGTTGCGACGCATTCACAGGGTCGGTCAGATTGTGCAGCACGATGATCGAGACGCTCAGAAAGGCCAGGATGCGAACGGGCAGCCGCACCAGGAAGCCGAGCGCCATCATGGACCAGCCGAGCGCCCACAACACGGTAAGAAGCACGATCCCGCGCGTGAGACTGAAGTTCATGGCCAGGCGGAGAACGGTCAACTCCAGGAGCACCAGCCAGAGGCCTCGGGACCAGAGAAAGCGCGACAGCCGGAACCGATCGCGCGTTCGAGCCAGCCGCAGATACGCGCCCACTCCGGCGAGAAACATGAATGCCGGAGCACATATGTGGGTGATCCACCGGGTGAAAAAGAGCATGGCCGTGGTACGGGTCAGGTCGTCCGGCTGGAACAACCCCGCATCCACATGAAAAAACTCGCGCGTGTGGTCAAGCGCCATGATGATCATGACGAAGCCACGCAAGGCGTCGACCGGCGTCAGGCGAGACATCAGGGCGGTTGCTGCCAGCTTCTCATGCAGTGCAGTCCCGGGGGCCGCAAACCAGGCGAGTATGGACTTGGCAGATCTCATTGGACCGGATTTTATACCAGGCGGGGCATATTTGCGAACAGCCCCTCGTGTCCCGGGGCACTCCCGATGAAGTGGGATTGTCGGACGTCCTTGCGTTGTTGCCTCAATGCTGGATATAGTTGGTTCCGTTTCCAGATCCTCCCTTTTGAGCGGGTATCGTGATCATTTACTGGATTCTTCTTGGGATGCTCCTCGGCGGTCTGGTCGCTGCCTTCGACGGCAAAAAGCTGACCTGGGTGCCGTTTACATTGTGGTGGGCCGTGACACTCGGCCTGCTTGTCCGCATGTGGATTGGGCCTCCGCGGTTTGACGGGTCCATGGCCTTCCTCTGGAATCTCAGAATCGGGTTTCCAATGCTGGGGCCCGTGAGGATCCTGCTGGTACCGCTCCTCCAACTGCTGATCGTGGTCGTCTGCTTGGTCGTCGGATGGCCCGTTGTAGCGCTGTGCAGTCGCCATCAAGCTCGAGCAGGCACCAAAACTGATACCGGTTACCGATGGCGAACTCTGTCGGGCCAATGGCTTGGCGCGGTGTCTCGTCGTGATCTGGCCGCCTTGCGCGGCACAAGGTATGGGAACACGGAGGCGCACCCCTTCGTCGCCAGCCTTGCAGGTGCGCTGGTCGCCGCCTGCGGGCCGGTCAGCCAGGTAGCCGGCCAAGCGCTCTCGCTGGTCTGGAAGGCTGGCCTCGTTGCGCTGCTACTGCTTGTTCCTGTGATCGGATTCCTCGTAAGCCTGAACATGTACCGGCGGCGATATTTCTAACGAGGAGATGGAAAACGCATGCAAAAATCGACGTGCTCGCCAAAGGAGATCGCACAGGATGCAGTCGACCGCCTCCGGGGATTCTCCGATCCGGTAAGAGCAGCCGGTGCCGAGAGGTATTTCAAACACACCATCAAGACGTTCGGGGCGACATCTGCTCAGGTACGGGCGCTGGCGGCGGATCTCTACAAGACAATCAGGACACAATGGGGCGTCCAGGATGCGATCACCCTGTGTGACCTCCTCTTCGCTGAGCCTGAGCTTGAATCGAAGGCCATAGGCAGCCTGCTTCTGAATCGCTTCAAGAAGGATTTTCCTGAGGCGCTTTTCCGGCGGATTGAAGGCTGGCTCGCCGCGGACTTCCTGAACAACTGGGCCTCGGTGGACGTCTTCTGCACCGATGGCATGCCGGCCCTGCTCGACAAGTACCCGCAACTCGTTGGTGAAATCAAACGCTGGTGTTTTCATCCCAACCGCTGGGTGAAAAGGGCCTCGGCCGTATCTCTCATCAAGCTTGCCCGAAGACCGGAGTTTCTCGGCCCGATCTACGCAATCTCCGAGTCGCTCCTCCCGGTCCATGACGACCTCGTTCAGAAAGCCAACGGCTGGCTGCTCCGCGAGGCAGGGAAGACCGACGCAAAGCGTCTGGAGAAGTTCCTTCTCCGGCACGGCAAAGCAATCCCCCGCATCACGGTGCGTTATGCCATCGAACGCTTTCCCGAGAGGAAACGCAAACAGCTACTGGGCAAGACAAAATAGGCAAAGGCTCGAGGAGGTTGCTGCAAGAACGATGGGAACCAGGTACTGTCTTCCGTTCCTGGTACGACGGAAGAAATCCCGAATAGTGACCTCTTACACGAGCGTGCGGTCAGTCCACGCGCAGCGCCTGAGCCACGTTTATCCGGATGGCCTGCACGGCCGGCATGATCACCGCACTTACGGTGATGCCGGCAACGATAACCGGCGCGATCGCCAGATAGCGAAGGTCGGGCGGATTGAGGTTGGCAGCGACACCGGCAAGAACGCGGTTTCCGACTACGGTCATCACCGCTCCGATCATTAATCCGACAACAAGGGCTTTGAGGATTTCCTTTGTCAGGGTGACGGCAATTTGAGCGGGTCCCGCGCCCACGCTGGTTCGAATTGCCAGTTCTTTGTTGCGCATGGCAAGAAGGTAATTGCAGAAAGCATAAAGCTCCACTCCCGCCAGCAAAACGATCAGCCCGCCGAAGGCGCCGGCTACGGTGGCCAGCATCCGCTCCTGCTGCACCGAGTTCGCAAGGAGGTCCTGCTGATCCACCGAACGGGCAATGTAATGAATCCCAGGAGGATCCAACTGAGCCTGAATAGCCCGTCCGAGTTCCTGGAGACGGCGCTTCGAGCGAACCATGATAGTAACGCCGCCACCCGACGATGCCGTGTATGGCACATAAGCGATCGTGGAATTGCCCCAACGCGGTCCAAAATGGGCCATGTTTCCAGCCACTCCGATGATTCTCATCGGAGTGCCCGGTTTGCCGAAGGCGATGGTGTGTCCCAGCACCTCGCGATCCGGGTAGAGCTTTTTCAACAGGGTTTCATTGACCACAGCCGCGTTCTGATCGTTCCAGGAAAAGTCCCTGCCCGATAGTAACGGCAAATGCAGTGTCGGAAAATAGCCAGCCGAAACATTCACAATCGTCGCCTGCGTTTCGAGCCCATCATCGGCTTTTACCGGCTGTTTGTATTCGAGCGGGAAACTCATCGGCGGCGGGCTCTTGGTTAGGGCAGCCGATTCGACCTCCGGCAATTGTCGTATCTGTGCCATCAGCTGAGGAAAATAGTCAGCGGAAATGCTGCGCTCCGGCCATCTGTTCAGGACTGTATAGATGTGCAGATTTTCCGGGTCAAACCCCAAAGGGATGCGAACCAGGTTTGAAAAGGTGACGTTGAAAAACAAGGCATAATGGATCAACAGCACCGACATCGCGACCTGCAGGGCAAGCAGGCCCAGACGCAGGCGAAGGCTTGGCCGGGACACGGGGCCGCCGCTCTGCCATATGCGGCCCGATGCCCTGCCGGAACCTATGAGCATGGTGGTTGATCCGAGGATTGCGACGATACACAACGTCAGCGACAAAGCCAGCGTGACGACCCGGCCATCGATTCTCACGCGCCAGTTCAGGTATTGGGAATCCGGCAGGAAAGTCGTGCCCAATCCGCTCCACCACCAGGCGATCATCAAGCCGACGGCGCCTCCCAACGCGGAGAGGATCAGGACTTCCATAAAGAACGGCCGCAGGACGCGCCATCGCTCTCCGCCGAGGGCCATCATGATCGAGGACTGATGCTGATTCCTGATGGAGCGGGCGATTGCCAGCAATATCAGCGCCAGACAACCCGAAACAAAGATTAAAACCGACAGCCCAAACGTAATCTTCGTCGCAAATTGGATATTGGGTTGCAGCAATAAGACGTAATTGATGCCGCGACTTGCCGATTCGACTTTGGCCTGCGCACCGATCATGTCGCGCCATTGGTCCTGCGTCCTTTTCGGCGGAATTGTCGTTTGCAGGATCGCGGGCCACATGGAGTTCAACTGCGCTTCATATTCCCCGGCCGTTTTGCCGGGTTTGAGCCGCGCCACGATTTGCAGCGGTATCTGTCCCATCCCTTGAATCCGGCCGAAGGTGTCAGAGGGTATGATCGCATCCCAATCCGAATACGGTTCTTCCAATGCAATGAAGTCGGGGAGGGCGACTCCGACGATGGTGATTGCCAGTCCGCCTACGATTACACTCCGGCCAATAATATTCTGCGTCCGGTCGAATTCAACGCGCCACAGACGATCGCTGATGACCGCAACGGCATTCGTCTCGTTGGCCGCCAGAAACCGTCCCAATTGCGGGCGGGCACCCATCGCGCTGAAGTAGTCCCCCCTGACTCCATAAATCGACAGGGCACGGGAGGAGTTTCCCGCGCTGCCGTATATGAGCAGGCCTTTCATGCCGAATATCTGCGAAATGTTCAGACGCTCACGTTCGAGCACTTCGTATATGGAGGCGGTCAGCAGGTGCTTCTGGTTTATCACCACCAGTTGCTCCGGATGTGGCACCGGCAAGGTGCGCACAACCAGGGCATCCATAACGGCATAGGAGGCACACATCAATCCGATGGTTGCGGCAATCAGGATGGTGCCGATCGCGGCAAAGGACGGATTTCGCGCGAGCCGGCGCAGGGCATGCCGCGAATCCAGCGCAAGTTCGTCAAGGAGCCGGGTCCAGCGGGTGTCGCGGCAGTCTTCCTTGATCCGATCGACACCGCCGAAAGCAAGCAGCGCCGCGCGCCGGGCTTCCTCGGGGGCCATTCCCGCATGGATGTTGTCCGTGATCGACGACTCGACATGGAAACGCAGCTCCTGGTCCATTTCGTTCTCGAAGCGCTTTTTCCTGAAGAGGTCGCGGATACGCAGCCAGAAGCGTTCCAGCATTAGCATGGAAAATACCCTCAAACCGTCTGCAGGATGCGCGAGACCGCGGCCGACAGGCGATCCCAGCTCTCGGTTTCCCGCTTGAGCCTTTTCTCCCCCGCCCCGGTCAGACGGTAGAACTTCGCCTTGCGGCCGTTCTCGGAGACGCCCCAATCGTGAGTAATCAGACACTGGGATTCGAGCCGGTACAGGGCCGGATACAAGGAACCCTGCGGTACCCGCAGGACATCACGGGAGATCTGCTGAATCCGCACCGACACGCCGTAGCCGTGCATCGATCCCAGCGCAAGGGTTTTGAGAATGAGTAGGTCCAGCGTTCCCTGCAGAAGGTCGGCGTCCGACTTTTTCACTGAGCTCTCTCCTAGATGATCTAGGAATAACATGTCACCCGTGGTCGCAGTCAAGCAATTTCCGCCTGCGCGTCGTTTCCGTGAAAGACCCCGTGGCCGCACTGTTTACCAAAGGCAAGAGCAAGTGCACCATCACCCTCACCAAAGCAAGCGCGACGGAGGTCGAAGGGACCGTGGACTGTCCGCTCCTGCACAACATCGCCGGCGAGGTGATGCCGGCGCTCACGAATCTGAAATTCTCCGCCACGACAAGACAAGGTGATATGCTGGTGTCCTCGCAAAGCAAGGATGAGTCTTTCGAGTCGTTCATGCCGGCAGGAGGCCGTTATGAAGCTGCTCCGCTCAGGATCTACACTTGCCTTGATCCTGGTGATGCTCAGTCTGTCGGGTTTCTCCATCGGGCCGCCGGCCGCGGGCCGGACTGCCGCCCGCGGCACGGTGCGCCGGGGAATCGCGATTCTGGTTCAGTTCCCGGATGTGAAGCACAATGTCAGCCGGGACTTCGCGCTGGGCCGCTTCAATCAGGGATTGAGTCCCTACGTGCGGGAAATGTCCTATGGCACTGTCTCCCTGACCGTGGACGCCACCCCGCAATGGTACACCCTGCCGCGCCCCATCAGGGACTATCGGATATCCTCGCGCAATCTCGAGGTGGACAGGTCCAGAGTCCGGCGGCTCATCGACGACGCGCTCCGTGCCGCTGACAAGAATGTCGACTTTTCCAGATACGATTTTTCGGTCGTCTTTCTGGGCGCTCAGCAGCAGGATTTCGGCATGATCGGCCTCTGCGGCTATCCCGGCATGCTCGGCTGGGTCGAGGAGGGTCAACTCAAAACCCCGAACCGTCAGGTGGTCCGAGGAGGCGTGGCGATATTCTGCTATCCGGCTCACATAGGAACTTTGTTTCACGATGTCGCCCACGTGCTCGGCGGCGTGAAAGACGGCAAACGGGCGGTCCCGTGTCTGTACGATCATGACCTGCAGGCGAAGCCCGGTCCCATGCGGGAGGTCTTCGTCGATTCTCTGATCAATATGGGTTTCTGGGATCCGATGTCCTGCCACTATGCCGAGTGGGGCGTGCCGCCCATGGGCATTTCCTCCTGGACCCGGATCCGGCTGAACTGGCTCGATCCGTCCCGCATTAAGGTGGTCAAGCCCGGCGAAACAGCGGAATGCACGCTCGGTCCGCTGGCCAACGCTGCCGCCGAAACCGTTACCATCAAGATCCCGCTTTCCGATCACACCTATTATCTGGTCGAAAACCGCCAGCCGATCGGCTACGACCGCTATCTCGCCGGCAGCGGCGTGTTGATCATGTACGCGGACGACCGGATCGCTGAGTGTCGTCGCGGGGAATCGCCAGTGCGGCTGGTGAATGCCAATCCCGAAGTGCAGCACCTGGGAGGCGCGGCGTTCGATCTGGGCAAAAAGAGCGTGTTCGAGGATCCGAAGAACAGGGTCCGGATCGAGCTTAGGGAAAAGACCGGCGCCGCGTACCGCATCCGCATCGGAACTCTCTGAAGGAGCCGCCGGTCATGGATTTGCGGCAAATCCGCAAACTCCGGCCATGCCGAAATCCTTTTCCAAGCTCCACGCGGGCCGGCCTCGCCCGGCAGCATCCCGTCCGGCATCACGCCGGATCGTGGCGGCAGAACAGGAGGGTTCATGGCAGACGAATACAGGACATCGCGGACGGCAGGCGATCCGAATCTCGTCGGACGCCACTACGACGAAATTTGCGCACTTGAAGTGGAGCGGCTGGAAAAGTGGAGTCCGGTGGAGTACGGGATCACTCTGCGTTACCTGCGGCGCTATCTGCCCGATGGCGTCGTGGTCGCCGAGGTCGGTGTCGGCGGCGGTCTCTACTCGGAACACATGCTGCGTCGCAACTGCACGTTGCACCTGGTAGATGTCTCGCAGATGCTGCTCGATGCCGCCACCACGCGTTTGCGTGAACACAGATTGCTCGGACGGGTTGCCTCGATCACACGGGCGTCCGCGACGGACATGGGTTTCCTGGGTTCTGACACCGTGGACGCAGTCCTGTATCTGGGCCCTTTGTATCACCTGCCGACATTGGCACAGCGGCGAGCGGCGATGGCCGAAGCGCGTCGCATACTCAAACCGGGAGGGGTGTTGTTTGCAGCCGGCATCAACCGGCTGAGCTACCTGCGGGACATGTTCCGTCCGCTTGCCGTTGCAGGCATGGACGACTTGGTCAAGGAGATCCAGGGCCTGTTCCGCCGCGAACTGCGCGAACGGACCTTTCCTGCCGAATACCTCGCCACGGGTTGTATCGATCCGAAGCATGCGCCGCCCATCGGATACGCCCACCTGACGACGGTAGAGGAATTCCACGGGCTGTTCGAGAACGGCTTCGAGGAGCTGCACCTGGTCGGCCTCGAGTCGTTCACTTCGCCGGCGCCCGATCATCTCAGCCATGAATCAGCTGAGGACCGGGAACTCTGGCTGGATCTGGTGGAAACCACCGGCGCCACGCTCGAGGGGTTGGCATACTCCGATCATTTTCTGTATATCGGGCGCAAGCTCTAGACAGGCTGCGAGGATCCGCCCATCCCATCGGAGCTGCGGGCGTCAAGAGATCTGGTTATAAGCCCAGGATCTCGAGAAACTGGTCCATCGTCACCCGCGGCTTCTTGTGATACTGATACGTGCTGTACACCTTGTGGATGCTGCGAAACATGTTGCACGTGCCGCACAGGACACCATACTCGCCCTGCGCCTGGGATCGAATCAGACCGACGTAGGCGGGATTGCCCGTGGAATAGATGGTTCTCAGCCGCTGCCGCCTGAGATCGCCGATGATCAGCAACCCCTGCGAGTCGCGACAGGCGCAGGCGCTGATCCGGCCGTCAGGCAGCACGACGTTATTGAATAGCAGCATCGCGCAAGGGCCTCGCCGCTCCGTTGCCAGCGGAGTCATCTGTGCTTCGACGACCTTTAAATCCTCATCACGGATGAATCCGCCCCAGTTGTAGTAGTGTGTCGGCATCTCGATCAAGACGTTCTTGGCCACCAGGCGGTCCATAACGTCCCGCAATCCGGAACAATAATCTTCTGGCTTGATGCCGGCTTGGGTGCGGATCCGAAGTCTTGTGCGGGCAGGGCTTGCCGGCAGGACGTCGGCAAGCCGGCAAAGATTCCGCAGCAGGCCTTGCCACACTTCCGGACCGGCGCCGGTGATCCGGAAAAAACTATCCACGTCATGGCCGTAGATGCTGATGGACAGGTAGGTGAGCTTCCGCAGACCCGGCAACATCTCGATGAAATCGCCGCGGGCCACGGTGAAGTTGGTGGTCAGCCAATATCGTGTCACCGAGCCGCGCTCTTCAAGGAAAGATACTTTCCGCTCGAACTCAGGATCGATGAGCGCCTCACCGATGACAGGGGTCAGTCCGAACGCATCAAAGTCGAGGTCACATGCCTGCTCCACTGCATCGCGGAACAGATCCTGTCCCATGATTGTCCCCTGCATCGTGCTCAGCCGGTAGGCACAGAACCGGCACCTGAGATTGCAGAGGGTCGAACAGGCGAGATTCAGGTTCTCCCGGGGATGCGGTATGAACGGCCCGGCATCTGGTGCAGGAAGCATGGGACGGCGCCACCTCTTTTGGACGTTGGCCTGAACTGCGATGATCCGGAACTGCCAGGCTGCTGTCCTTCGGGAATCAGGAAGGGCTTGCATCTCTTCCGGCAAAGAGAGCAGGACGGCTTGCGACTCCGCGTGACTGTATCGTGCGGCATGGCGCGCTGTCAACGTGCCGGCCGGAGGAGGGTTCGGAGCCGGGTTGACTATGCCCGGAATTGGCGGCGCATTTCGTCCAGCACCGCCATGTTGCCGAGGGAGTCGGCTTCGGAAAGGCACGGGCTTGCGCCGTCCATCACCGCGGCGGCCAGATCGTCGGCTTCCAGGGCGTACAGGGGCGCGGGAGCATCCACCTTGGTGACCCGCCTGGGACTCGAACCCGGAGGCCCGGAAGCCGGTGCGGCCCACGCATCCATCTGCGGAGGCACCGAGGTTGACAATACAAATGTCGCTTTCTCCATCGGCGGTTTCCACGGAACCGGCACTTCAATGTAGCCGAGGGTACCGCAGATCGACGCGGTGTTGTCCGCGTGCACCGTCATGCCGCAGGTGAAGGAAGCCACCAGCCCGTCGGCAAACCGCAGGGTCCCGGCCGCGACCTCGTCGATCCCGGCGTCAGACAGCTTCGCGCCTGCCTTCACCTCAACCGGTTCCGCGCCGGCGATCAGCCGCGACAGGTTGATGCAGTAGCATCCGACATCCATCAGGGCGCCTCCTGCCAGTTCCGCGTTGAAGCGGATGTTGCCTTCCCGCTTCCCGGTACAGAAGCAGAAACTGGAGCGGACCAGGAGTGGCCGGCCGATCGTGCCGCTGCGTATCTCTTTGAGCCATGCGGCAGTCAGCGGATGCGACCGGTACATGAAGGCTTCGACCAGAATCCGTCCGTTCCTGCGGGCCAGGTCGAACATCTCCGCGGCTTCTGCCCGCGTTGCCGCGATGGGCTTCTCGCACAGCACGTGCTTTCCGGCGCGCAGCGCGCGGATCGTCCACTCGTGGTGCATCGCGTTCGGCAGGGACACGTACACGACGTCAATGCCGGCATCGGTCACCACCTCATGGTAGGAGCCATAGGCTCGCGGCGCCTGGTTCGCCTCGGCAAATGCCTGCGCCGAAGCCAGGGTACGTGAGCCCACGGCGGCCAGTTCGCACCGTTTTGCCGACGCCATCCCCTGCGCGAATTGACGCGCAATATTTCCAGTCCCCAGAATGCCCCACCGCAATTTCGTCTCCATCCCCGCCTCCCGACATGATCAATCCTATCATTGCAGGCAGCTGGCAGATGCTCCAATTTTTGCTGCTTCGAAACCACCGACCTCAGACTTCCGACATCCGACCGCAGACCTGCGTTCGGCACGGGATGCGCCATGTAAAGCAGGCCGGCCGCCAGACGGAGCGGCTGACTTGCCCACAGGCAAGATCCCAGCGCCGTCTGGCAGCCGGTGCCCGCTTATGCGGCCGTTTTTGTGCGTCGAAGGGTGTGCCGCGAGGCGCGTGAGGGACTGCTTTGAAAATAGCCGAAAGTCAGTGTCTGTTACACCATTCATTCACCAAATCCGGCGCCGGCGGAGCCGGTTTTCATGCACTTGCGTGCGCCGTAGGCCCGTGAACTATTGCTCCGAAAATAGAGAGTGGTATGTAGCATCGTGATCGTGGTCGGGATCGGGATCGGCTTTTAGTCCCTTCAAACTACCGATTACGATCACGACCACGATCACGAGCTACTCGTGGCGATCGGCATTGCCCGGCTGATATTTTCATGCGTCACCGGGTGCGCTACGGCGCATGAGAGGCTGCTCCGAAAATAGAACCTCAGCCGGGAACGTCGGGGTCGGGATCGGGATCGAAGGCACATCCGCACGATCCCGATCCC
>Ga0316620_10000017_pt1 | contig 91942 bp, 80 predicted proteins | sample OWC_Aug_M1_C1_D5_FD_207651 | JGI IMG/M metagenome (GOLD analysis project Ga0316620, IMG submission 207651) | Wetland soil microbial communities from Old Woman Creek delta, Ohio, United States - OWC_Aug_M1_C1_D5_B | ecosystem: Environmental > Terrestrial > Soil > Wetlands | place: USA: Ohio...
GGACGAGGGCCGTGGTCCCCACCTTGAGGTACGTGCTCACCTCGGACATGTTCGAATCGCCCACGATGACGTGGAGGCGGCGGTACCGCTCCTCGTCGGCGTGCGGCTCGTCGCGCGTGTTGATGATCGGCCGCTTGGCCATGGTGTCCAGTCCGATCAGGGTCTCGAAGAAGTCGGCCCGCTGGGACATCTGGTATGCGCAGGGCTCCGCTCCGTTCTCCGAGCCGACCTTCCCGGCCCCGGCAAACACGATCCGGGACACCAGGAACGGCGTCAGCACCTCCACCAGCGCCTCGAACGGCACGCTCCTGGCCATCAGATAGTTCTCGTGATAGCCGTAGCTGTTCCCTTTCCCGTCGCTGTTGTTCTTGTAGAGAACCAGTTGCTGGTGCGGGGGGAGCGTGCGGTTGGCCGCCTCCCGGCAGCGATCGGCGATCCGCTCGCCCGCCTTCTCGAAGAGGACCAGGTCCCGGGCGTTGCTCGTTTCGGGCGTGGAGTACTCCGGGTGCGCCCCATCCACGTACCACCGACCCCCGTTGGTGAGCACCCGGTTGATGGCCCGGTTGTCCTGCGCGCTGGGCCGCTCCCGCTCTCCCGTCACCTCGTAGCCCCGAGCATCCAGCAGAGGGTTCTCCCCCGTGTAGTCCCACATGGCGCGACCGTGCGCCTCGGGGAGGGCGTTGATGAGGAAAATCGAACTGCCCACGGGGTCGAAGGCGGACGCGGATCGGGAGGTGATGCCCAGTTCCGTCTCGCTCCCCATGATCTTCTCGATGGCCATGCAGTTATCCTTTCAGCGCGGCGGCGCGGCTCGGGAGGCCGACCGGCCACGCAGCGTCCTGATTGGAACGCCGCCCCACAGGCGGCGGCGCGTACCTGCCTGCGGATCGGAAACGCGGGATCGGCAATTAGAGGTAGTGCCCCGTGCTGATGTTCTCGACTTTGCGGGGCTTCTTTGCCTCGCGATCGAAGACCGGACGGACGTGGACGATTCGCTCCCCGCGCCGACCGGCGATCTTCGCCCAGTCGTCGGGGTTGGTCGTGTTGGGAAGATCTTCGTTTTCCCGGAACTCCGCCTTCACGGCCTCCACCAGATCTGCCGCGGCAATTCCCTTGACGCCGGTGGTGATCATGCGCTTCACGGCGGTCTTCTTCGCCCGCGTGCACACGCTCTCGACCATGGCACCGCTGACGAAATCCTTGAAGTAGAGCGTCTCCTTTTCGCCGGACGCGTAGGTGACCTCCAGGAAGCGATGCGCGTCGTCCCCCGCGAACATTTCGATCAGAGCGGCTTCGATGAGCGCCGCGGCCGTGGCCGCGGGGTCCTCGCCGTGCGCCGCCAGTTCCGTGGCGGCCCAGGGGAGATCGCTGGTCAGGTACTTGGAGAAGATCTCGCGCGCGGCGTCCCGGTTGGGGCGGTCGATGCGGATCTTGACGTCGAAGCGGCCCGGCCGCAGGACGGCGGGGTCGATGAGATCTTGGCGGTTGCTGGCCCCGATCACGATCACGTGGCGGAGCCCCTCGACCCCGTCCAGCTCCGCCAGGAACTGCGGGACGATGGTGGACTCGACGTCCGAGGAGATGCCGGAGCCGCGGGTCCGGAAGAGGGAATCCATCTCGTCGAAGAAGATCACCACGGGCGCGCCGGCGCTGGCCTTCTCCCGCGCCCTGCTGAAGATCTCGCGGATCTTTCGTTCGGTCTCGCCCACGTACTTGTTGAGCAGTTCGGGGCCCTTCACGTTGAGGAAGTAGGCTTTGCTGGGGTGTCCCGTTTGCTGGCTGAGCTGCTGGGCCAAGGCGTTGGCTACCGCCTTGGCAATGAGCGTCTTGCCGCAGCCGGGCGGCCCGTAGAGCAGGACGCCCTTCGGGGGCGACAGCTTGTGCACCGCGAAGTGCTCGGCGTACAGCACCGGCAGCTCGATCGCATCGCGGATCTGGTCGATCTGCGCCGCCAGGCCACCGATGTCGGTGTACGTGATGTTGGGGACTTCCTCCAAGACGAGGTCCTCGACCTCGGCCTTTGGAAGCTTTTCGAGAACCACGCCCGCCTTGGAGTCGAGCCGCAGGAGATCCCCCGCCTGCAGCGACGTCGCCCCGAGGCCGGCGGACAGCTCGACGACCCGCTCCTCGTCCGCCCGCAGCGCCACCATCACGCGCCCCTCGTCGAGGCGTTCCTTCAGGCGCACGATCTCGCCCTGCGGGTCCCCGCGGCCAAGGTCCACGACGTTCAGCGCCTCGTTCAGAATGACTTCGCGACCGCGCCGGAGCTCCGCCGGGTCGACGCCCGGTGTCACGTTGACCTTGAGCTTGCGCCCTCCTGTCCACACGTCCACGGTGTCGTCAGGATGGGTCTGGAGAATCGTGCCATAGCTCGACGGCGGGGCCGCAAGCTTGTCGACCTCGGCGCGGAGCGCCGCGATCTGCTCCTTCGCCTGGCTCAGGGCCCCGACCAACCGCTCGTTCTGATGCTGCGCCTGATCCAACTGCTCTCGGGACTGGCTGAGCTTGGTGCGGAGAAACTCGAACTCCTTGGGGGTCTGCTCCAGGCGGCGGCGCAGATGGAACATCTCCTCCTCGAGCGCCTTGACCTGCGCCTGGAGATTCTCGATGTCGGTCTCATACTGCGTGATCGTCCGCGGGCTCTCCGCCTCCGTGTGCGGGAGCTGTCCCGAGAACTTCCGCATCGTCTTCCTCAGGGAATTCAGCTTGTTCTCCGGCTCACTCATGGTCCACATGCCTCCAACGCACGCCGCGCTTCCCCGTCATCCCAGTGCCCGTGTGAAGCGTGCGACAGCGCGATGCGTGCGAGCACGAAATCCGAAGTTTATATTAAACTGGTTCGAAGGGGTGTCAAGCCCTTTCGCCCCGCTCCAACGCCCCATCGCAAGCGCAAACGCGTCCGGCAGAGACGCCAATGGCTGGGGAACCACCCCAGCCATCCGGTCCGGAATTTCGCGGTGATCATTCCCCCGTCCCGCGGGAGATCAGTGGCTGCACGTCCCTCACCCGCCGCTCGAGCAGCCCGCGCACCCTCCACTGCTCGACCCGACAAACCCCCGCTCGCCCTTGAAGGCGAAGGTGGAGAACTGACGGGTCACGCGGGCGCTCTCGCACTGTGGGCAGCGAACCCGCACCTGACTGGAGGCAACGCGCTTTTCGAACGCGTGCGCGCACTTGTCGCAGACGTACTCGTAAATCGGCATGGGCAGTCCTCGCTGACACGTCGTCGGGCCGGGCGCGGCGCTACTCTCCACCGCGCTGGACGTAGCTCTTCACGAACTCTTCGGCGTTCTCCTCCAGCACGTCGTCGATCTCATCCACCAACCGGTCCATCTCATCCTTCAGTTTCTTTCCCTTGGCCGTCACCGCACCCGAGCCCTGCCCACCTTCGGCCGGCGGCGCGCCCTCCGTGCGCTTCTGCTTCCGCTCCTGCTCCGGCATCACCCTCCTCCTTCCCTGTCAGAGCGGGCGGCCATCATCGGCTCGCGACCCAGACCAGATGCGGCAGCTCCGGGAGCAACAGCCTGCTCAGCGCCAGACGCACTGCCGCCTCGGATCCCGGGAGACAGCAGATCACCTTCCCCCGGCTCACTCCACACAACGCCCGACTCAGCATGGCGGCGTTGCCGATCTCTTCGTAACTCAAGCGGCGGAACAGCTCTCCGAAGCCCGGAAGTTCCTTCTCGACGCACGGGGCCACGGTTTCGATGGTGACATCGCGGCGCCCCGCGCCCGTTCCGCCGGTCGTGACCAAACACAGGGCCGGCCCCTGAAGAAACCGGCGCACCGCCGCTTGGATGGCCTGCGGCACGTTCCGCACCAGCTCGTGGTCCACCAGCGCGTGTCCGGCGCCGTCGAAGAGGCCGCGCACCAGCCGCCCGGATTCGTCGGTCGCCTCGGTGCGACTGTCGCTCACCGTGAGCACGACGTACGGGACGGATTGCACCGCGCGCGCCGAGGCGCGATGATCCGGCGCGCCCATCCTCAGCCGCCTCCGGATTGGAGGAACGGGTTGTCGCGCCGCTCCGCTCCGATGCTCGTCGCCGGACCGTGCCCCGCGTACACCACGGTCCGATCGGGAAGCGCGAGCAGCTTGCCGCGGATGGAGCGGAGCAGCACCTCCAGGGAGCCCCCGGTCAGGTCGGTTCGGCCCACCGATCCGGCGAAGAGCGTATCTCCGACGAACACGGCGTCGTCGAGGCGCAGGGAGATACTGCCCGGCGTGTGCCCGGGGGTCTCGAGGACGCCGAGGGACAACTTGCCCACGGTGACGGTATCGCCCTCGCGCACCAGGCGGTCCGGATTCGGCGGAACCGGCGCCTTGATGCCGAAAAAGCGCGCCGTCTCCGGCACCTCGGCCAGCAGGGAGAGATCATCCGGATGCATCACGATCTCGGCGCCGGTCTCGGCCTTGAAGCGTGCGCTGGCGAAGACGTGGTCGAAGTGGCCGTGCGTAATGATGATCGAATCCACGTGCAGCCCTTGGCGCCGCACGGCATCCAGGACCGCCTCGCTCTCCATGCCCGGATCGATCACGACGGCCCGGCGAGACGCCTCGTCGACCACCAGGTAGCTGTTGCTCTGCAGCGGACCGACGACGAACGTTGTGATCTCCACCAGTCGTCTCCGTCTCCGTTGACGCTGCACGCCCCGCGAGGCCGGCAGGCTCTCCGCTAAGACAGCTCGTGCTGGACGCGCACCACCGTCGAGTAGTCGATACCGGTCTGCGCCGACAGGCGTAAGAGGTCACGCTCCGTGATGCGCCTCCCGCCCTTGAGGATGGCCTCCAGTTCCCGCCTGACGACCTCCAGCAACTCCTCACCGTTTGCGCGCATATGCCGCCCCCGACCGCACCCTACGGACCCATCCGGATCATCGGACCGGCCCCTACCCCCGCCTGGACCTTTGCCACGATCGCCTCCGCCGCATGCCGGAACGCCTCCGCCATCGGCGATTTCGGATGGGCGGTCACAATCGGCTCGCCGCGGTCGCTCGTCTGGCACACCAGGGGATCCAGGGGAATCTCGCCCAGCAGGGTCACGCCCAGCTCCTGGCTGGCCCGGCGACCTCCGCCCTCCTTGAAGATGGGCGCGGTCGTGCCGCAATGGGGGCACACGAACCCACTCATGTTCTCCAGGATTCCGAGGATGGGTACCTTGAGCTGCTGGAACATCGCCAGGGCCTTGCTGGCGATCTGCGTCGCCACGTCCTGCGGCGTCAAGACGACGATGACACCCGTGAGGGGAAGCGACTGCGCCAGCGTGAGCTGCGCGTCCCCGGTGCCCGGGGGCAGGTCGATGACCAGGTAGTCCAAGGCCCCCCAGTCCACATCGCGCAGAAACTGCTGGATGGCCCCGGCCACCATGGGGCCGCGCCACACCGTGGGCGCCCCTTCGGGCATGAGGAACCCCAGCGACATCAGTCGAAGCCCATGGGCTTCCAGGGGAAGGATCTTGCCGGCCCGGCTCTGCGGCATCTGTTGGACGCCCGTCATGATGGGAATGCTCGGTCCATATATGTCCGCATCCAGCAGGCCCGTGCGCGCCCCCGATTGCGCCAAGGCCACCGCCAGATTGACGGCGACCGTGGACTTTCCCACGCCCCCCTTGCCGGAGACGACGGCGATGCTGTAGCGGATACTGTTGTGACTCGTCATGCGGAGGCCCTTCTCGACGCCGATGGAATCGTAGAGATGTGATACCAGGGCAATGCAGGGGTGTCAAGCAGCAACGACCCACGCCCAATGTCCAATGACCAATGGCCCAATGACCAACGGGAACGCTCGTAACGTGCCATTATCCGCTTTTGGTCATTGGTCATCGGCAGTTGGTCATTCGCACTTTCTCGCAGATCACGGCGTCCGGTGGTTGTGGATAAGCTGCAAGAACTCCTCGCGCGTCATGCGCGAGTCCCGGAAGGCGCCCAGCATGCAGGAGGTGATCGCTTGGCTGTTTTGCTTCTCGACGCCGCGCATCATCATGCAGAAGTGGCGCGCCTCGACGACCACCGCAACGCCCGCCGGCTGCAGCGCGTCCTGCAGGGCTCCGGCGATCTGCGTGGTGAGCCGCTCTTGGACCTGCAGACGGCGCGCGAACATGTCCACCAACCGGGCCAACTTGCTCAACCCAACGATCTTGCCGGCAGGCAGGTAGGCGATGTGCGCTTTCCCGTAGAACGGCAGCAGGTGGTGTTCGCACAGCGAGTAGACTTCGATGTCCTTGACGACCACCATCTCGTCGTAATCTTCCGTGAAGATGGCTTCATTCAGGACCTCCTCCACCGTTCGCTGGTATCCCGACGTGAGATACGCGTACGCGCTCGCCACGCGCTCCGGCGTCTTGAGGAGTCCTTCCCGGTACGGATCTTCCCCCAGCTCCTTCAACAGGTCGACGATCAACGGCTGAATCATGTCTGACTCACTTTCCGGACGGCGGCCGCTCTCATCCTCAATCGCCGCGATCCATTTCGAAGAAATTGTTGGGCGTCTCCTCCACCCGCAACCGGACGAGCCGGCCCGACGGCAGGGTCTCGTCCAAGAGGCGCCACACGAGGAGCGTCAGGACCTCCGTGGTGCTGGTCACCCCGTCCGCCGGCGTGATCAGGTCATCGAGGTTGGCCTGGTCGAACCGCTCCAGCACCCGCTCCCGTACCACCTCGGCCAGGAGTGCTCTACCCTCCACGCTCCCGGTCTCGTCCGCGATCGGCCCCCGGATCGTCACCGCGAGGCGGTAGGTGTGGCCGTGCCCGTTCACATGATTGCAGCGACCGTACCGCCGGCGGTTCTCCTCGGCCGACAAGCGTGGGTTGTGCATGCGATGGGCTGCCGCGAAACGAAAGGATTGGGTCACATCCACGATCGACACGCTCTCCGTCGAGCCGGCGCGCGCGCTCACGACCGCCCGCCCCCGCCGTAGTAGTCGACGTAGGTCCCGTCGTCCTCGTGCAGGCGCACACGGTAGAGGCCGCCGTCCGTGAGGCGCGGTGCGATGAGCTCCCAGATCACAACCGCCAGGTTCTCCGGGGTCGGGAGTCGCTCCGCGAACGCGGGCACATCCACGTTCAGGTTCTTGTGGTCGAGGCGGTCCAGCACCGCGTCACCGATGAGGTCTTTGAGGGCCTTCAGGTCCATGACCATCCCGGTGTCGGGGGCCGGCGTTCCCTGGATCGTGACCTCCAGGACGTAGTTGTGCCCGTGCAGGTTCACGGCCTTCCCGAACCGTCGCCGGTTTTCCTCCTCGCCCCAGCGCGGGTTCACGTAACGGTGGGCGGCGCAGAACTCCACCCGCTTCGTCACTCGAATCATCCCGGGTCTCCTCATTTCAAAAGCGAACATCGCGAAGGCTGCTCAAAAAGGTCCAAATGCAAGGCGACGCGCGAGGCGCCGAGTGAGGCGTACTCCAGGTACGCCGCAACGAGCGCGCGAGCGCGGCAACGCAGCAGATGGGCCTTTTTCAGCAGCCTGAGAGGGCCGCCTGGACTCGTTCCAGAAACAACCCCGCCACGCGGTCGGCGCGGTACGCCTGGACGCGACGACGGCCCGCTTCGCCCATTTGCCGACGCAGACCCCGATCCGTCAGGAGAGCCGCCAGACCCTGCGCGAAGGCGTCGGGGTCGTTCGGGTCGGCGAGGATGCCGACCTCCCCGTCGGCCACGGTCTCGGGAACGGCTGCGGCCCTGGCCGCCACAATCGGCTTGGCGTGGGCCATGGCCTCCAGGAAGACGATCCCGAATCCCTCCTGTCGGCTCGGCAGGCAGAAGACGGCCGCCCGCCGGTACCGTTCCGCCAGCTCCCGCCGCGAAACTGTTCCAAGAAACTCCACGTGCCCTCGAAGCGACAGGTCGTCCCGCAGGCGCTCCCAGTCCCGGCGACATGGCCCGTCGCCGACAATCCACCCCTGGAAGGCAACGCCGTCCGCCCGCAACCGTGCGTAGGCCCGGAGCAACACCGGGAGATTTTTCCGGGGATACATGTGGGCCACGGTCAGTACCGCGGGCGGGTCCGCCTCGTCGGTGCGGGGCTCCCCCACATCCGCCGCCCACCCGCGGAGGTCGATTAGCTCGGGCACTATGACCACCTTGGAGCCGGGAATCCCGTACGCGTCCACGATTCGGTCACGCGAATAGGCGCTGGTGGCGACGACCACGTGCGCACGACGCACCGCCAATCTCTCGAAGGCCGCTTGGACACTCAGCATGAGCCGAACGAATCCGCGCTCGTTTTGCAACTCGTCGGCGATGACTCCTTTGATGCTGGCGACGTAGGGCGCCACGGGTTTGCGCCCATAATGAAAACCGTCCAGGTCGAAGCCGACCACCCAATCGTGCTGCTCGGCCCGAAGCCGCTTGGCGATCGATATGTTGAACAGCAAGCGCTTCAGCGTGAAACTGGGCGACCAGAACGTGGGCGCGTAGGTGGTGATGCGGACCTGCCGTTCCTCCAGAAACCGCGCCAGCTCACGGATCCCCACATAGGTGCCGCTCCCCTCAGACACCGTGAGCGGGGTCGAGGTCACGAATGCCAAGCGGGCCGGCGTGACCGCCGCCTGGCTCTCTCGGCCAGCCTGTGTAGCTTCTAACGTTGAGGACATGATCGGTTAGCAATGCCCGTCGCGGCTGCAGTCCACGGCTCGGGACTCGCGAGACACAACCGAAGGACCCAAGCCGACGCGACCATGGGCGAGGCCTCGGGCGGTGCGTCCGTTTTGACGCTAACTTGGCACCCCAGGGCTGTCAAGAAAAAAGCCCAGGGTCGGGAGGCCTATCGTACGTGGCCGTCCCGCTGGAGTGGCGCCCCGACCACCTCGACAAATTGTTTCAGGATCCTGGCCGTCAGGCCCCAGACCGTCTGGCCGTCATGCTCGTAGAAGAACACGGAGTGCGGGCGCCCGTCTCGGTCCCAGATCTCCTCCCGGAAGCAGTTCGCCTCCAGGAGCGGACGCAGCGGGAGGTGAACCAATTGCTCGATCTCGAACGAGGCGAGGCGAAACGGGTACGGGTGCGGTACGAATCCCACGAACGGCCTCACGACGTGAGCCGATGCGGCGGTGACGGTGTCATCCAGCACCCCCACCACGTCCACATCCGCCGGCCGGAGGCCGATCTCCTCCTCCGATTCGCGCAGCGCGGTGGCGAGCAGGTCTGCATCGCCGTCCTGGAACCCTCCGCCGGGGAAACTGATCTGCCCCTTGTGGGTCGGCACCCGTTCGGTCCGCTTGGTCAGGAGAAAATGCGGCCCCGTCTCCGTTTCATACAGGGGAAGCAAAACCGCCGCCTGGCGATATCCGAGAACAGTTTCCACCCGCGGGTGCCGCCGCACCAGAATGGCGGCGATGTGATCGCGCAAGCTCATATTTCGCCTCTCGGAGGGGACGTAGGTTCTAAAGCACTTTCATCATCGGAGACCCGGCCGCTGCTGTGTAGCATAGTTTATTTTCGCCCGGCAAGGCATCAGAGTACGCACCGGCCTTTCCACACCTAAGTGCCCCACTACCGTGCTTCAGAAGCTACGCGCTTCCTATTATAGCAGACGTCGTCCCTGGGGTGTCGGCGACGCGTGACCGCAACGTGGCGGGGCCGCTGCAGCGCACCTCGCGGCGGGACAGCGGCGTCCCCCCCTGTCAGGAGCCCGGAGCAGGCCAGGTACCTCGCTCGGGGCTACGAGCCAGCCGAATGGCAGGAGCACAATGCGGCACGGGAGATCGCCACGAATTCGTCTCGGGGGACGATGGAAGTGGGGAGGGAACGCGATGCATCAAGCGGTCTGCATCGACAGGAGGGTTTTGTCTTGACCCCGAACAAACGGCCGGGTTCCCTCTTACCCGGCGCGTTATCGACATACTTTAAACCCTACGTCTACTCCCATCCCACGCCAGCGCATCTCGCTACGAAGGCTGGTGCCTCCCGAACCCGACGCGCCGCCGGAAACGCCATCCCGTCGCCACTCGCATGACGGTCACAACCGGTGGTCGAGAACGCGATCTCGTCGTTTGCCCTTGCGCCTCCCGGCTGACAGAGGTAAGGTTTCTGGTGTCCGCGTCCGTGGCACCTGCATTTTCTCGTTTCCCGGCTTTGGAGGAACCGCGACATGCCGCGGTGGCTCGTCATCATCGCGCGTGACCGGCCTGAGCTGTGGGTGACTTGGGCCTCCTTCTACGGTGGTGCGGAGACGGTCGAAGTCCTTTTCGACCGGCGGCAGGCGCAGTCCGGGACCGAGAGTTGGGATCGACCCGACCGCCGCATCAGACCACACTGCGATACAGCCCTCAAGGAACGCGGCCACCTGGTGATCTCCCAGCCCGATCCGGTGTCCGCGTCCCGCTGACTCGGTTCCACGCGCAAGCAGGCAGGCACGTCGGGGACATCCTCGGCACTCGCGGTGTGTGGGAACTCAACGCCTCGGCGTTGCCGGGGCGATCACGTGTGCTCGCCTCGTCCATTACTTCCGGCTATCGATGCCTCGGATCTATTCCGCTTCAGTTGGGAGCACGCAGCATTCGACACCCGGACGGCGATCCGGCTGGCGGCCTGTCACCGGGTGGTTTCACGCCTGACGTGTCCATTGACGCGGTCATCGCTGACTGGTAGCGGCTAAATGCCAACGCGATGTCTATTGCGAGGGCGTCATGCACGCACGGGCCGTCGTGCCCCGCAGCGCGATTCTCTTGAGCCTTGGCGTGCTGTCCCTGACCTGCGCTGCCTGGGCCGACGATACCCCTGGAAGCCGAGCCACCCTCAAGGCCTCGCCGCCGTGAAGGTGAGGGTGGCCTTGACGAGTCTTGACGCGCAACAGGATGGACTACGCAGCGCCGACCTTCAGGCCGACGCCGAGCACCGCTGCGCCATGACGCCGGCGCGTGACGGATCATCGACGCCGCCCGTCGGACGCCGCCACGACTCGTGCCATTGTCTACTGCGTCAGCGCGGCACGATCACGTTGAAAAGCTTGTCGGCGCTTTCCGGATCGAGGCGTCGCAGTGCCCGGACGGAATCCAGGGCGGATGTCCGGTTGCCGGTTTTGCCGTAAGCGACTCCGAGGTTGTACCAGGCGCGGGCATACGTCGGATGGATGCGGACGGCTTGGCGGAAGGCGCCGATGGCGTCCTGATAACGGTTGAGCTTGCCGTACGCGACCCCGAGGTTGGTCCAGCTGCGGGCATCCCTGGAATTGATGCGGACGGCTTGGCGGAAAGCGCCGATGGCGTCCTGATAAAGGTTGAGCTTGCCGTACGCGACCCCGAGGCCGTACCAAGCGTTGACATTCCCCGGTTCGTCATTCGTCCACTTCCGGCACCAATCAAGCAGCCCCTGCCAGTCTTTACCCTCTTCAAGGACGACAGCCCGCTTCAGCCATTCGGTTTGGCCGCGGGCCTCGACGGCCGGCTTTCGGCCCGGCTTGACATCGCCGATCCACTCCACGGGCATGGCAAAGTTCAGGCTCTGCCCGCCTCTCACGTAAAGCGTGGTCAGGCCGACCAGTCTGCCCTCCCCGTCGAAGAGCCCTCCCCCGCTTGAACCGGGGGAGATGGCCGCCGTGGTCTGAATCAAGGGAGGCGGTCCACCCCGGAGCTGCGCGACGATACCGTCGGACAGGGAAAGCTCCAGGCCTCTCGGTGCGCCCACCGCATAGACGGGATCCCCGACTTTGAGAGTTGCCGATTGGCCGAGCCGCGCCGGTTTCCCTTGAAGACCCTCGGCATCGAGAAGGCAGATGTCTTTACCTCGGTCTTCCGCATACACGGTGGCGGCAAACTTGTGTTCTCCCCTGCCCACCTGGTAGGCGGCGCCTCCCTGTACGACGTGGCAGTTGGTGGCAACCCGGCCAGACGCAATCAACACACCGCTCCCCTGGCCTTTCAGCCGGCCCCGCGTGTCCAGGGTCTTCACCACAACCACGGCATCCTTGACCGCCTCGAAGACCTCGCCCGGCGGAAGGGCGCGTGCCGGTGCGGGCAGGACCGCAAGAAAGAACGCAGCGCACATCGCGCCTACACCCCGTCGTATTGCCGTGGCAGACGTGGACGCGTCGGCACCGCCCTTCTTGAGGACCGTGGCAAGGATCATGACCTCATCCTTTCCGTCGACCGGCACGGGTACTCTTACTCGGGGACGTTGCGCACGAATGCGTTTTTCAGGATGACTCGGAGCTCGGCGGCCAACGCGGCATCCGGGATCTCGCGCAGGATCACCCGCAGCGCGAACCCGCACGTCGTGCAGCGTTTGTACTGGAAGACCCAGCGGCGGTCGGCCTGGGACTCGCCGATCTCCTCCATGTCCGTGAAGCAGCAGGGGCCCGACCGGACGGGCGAGACGATGCGCTGGGGGTACAGATTCCTCGGCGGCTCCTGATCCGTGTACGCGACGATGGTCTCCATGGTCACCTCCGCCCTCCCGTTCGTCGGGATCGTCGCCGTGGGGGTTCGGTCGGCCGCACGGCGTTCCCGTTGCGCGCCGACGCCGCGGTGCGATGCCGAGCGGCTGGCTGATTGTATGGCGGTAACGTGCAGCCTGGAATCAGGCAAACACCATTTTTTGTGTGGGATGTTTGCGCGCGGCGATGTAAGGGTTTGTCCGATCCCGGTCAGAGAAAGGGAGGACGCGCGAGGGATTTCCGGCGGAAGGCGACTATCGGGCGAGCAAGCAGCGGGACCCCTGAGCGCTCATCCGATCAATCTGGCGATACCAACCCTCCTCCGCGGTTCGCGACCGATCCGAGAGGGATTGGCGCGGTCGAGGGCGGTGGGCGTCTTCCTGACAAGTTGTTTCAAAAGCGACGCCTCGCCCTACGCCCCACCGACGCGCTCGTGTCCTTGGGTATTCCGTGCGGCCGCCGCCCCTACTCCACTCCCATGATCAGGCGAGGAAGAAACAGTGCCAGGTCGGGCCAGTAGGTGGTGATCAGGATGACCGGGATGCTGCCGAAGACCATGAACACGGTCGCCGGTCCAATCATTTTGTCAAAGGGGCAGTTGGCCATCCGCCCGCCCAGGTAGAGGATCGGCGCGCACGGAGGTGTCACGTTCCCCAGGCCGAGGTTTGTCCCCAGGATGGCGGCAAAATGGTAGGGGCTGACGCCGATGTGCCTCATGAGCGGCAGCAGGAGGGGCGCCGACAGGAGGGTGCCGCTGAAGTCGTCCATGAGCATGCCGATGAGGATGAGGAACACGTTGACCATGGCCAGGATGATGTAGTAATTGTCCGAGATGCCCGTCATCGCCTTGATGAGCCGTTGCGGGACGTTGAGCATGACATAGAGCCGGCTGAGCATTATGACGAAGAAAAGCATCATGATGACGACCCCGCTGGTGGTCGCCGTGGTGAAGAGGGTCCGGCCCAGCTCGCGCCAGGACAGCGTCTTGTAGATGACAAAGCCCACGAAGACGGTATAGATCACGGCCAGCGTGGCGGCCTCGGTGGGCGTGGTGAATCCGCCGTAGATCCCAACCATGATGATCAGGGCGCCCATCAAGCTGAACGTGCCCCGGTAGATGGACTGCCCCACCTCGCGGGTCTGCTGCCAGAGCCCTACTTTGGGATACACATTGATGGAGGGGATCTTGCGACACATCCACCAGTTGATGAAGCAATAGAGAAAGATCGAGACGATCCCCGGCCCGATGGTGGATAGGAAGCACGACGCAACCGACACGCGGCACACCCACGCGTAGAGAATCATGGGGACGCTGGGCGGAATGAGCTGCGCCAGGACGGAGGAGACGGTGACCAGGGCGGTCGCATGCCCTCGGGGATACCCCTCGGCCTCCATGCGGGGGATCATGATGCTGCCGATGGCCGCCACGGCCGCCGAGCAGAGACCGGCGATGGCGCCGAAGATGGCGGTGGCCACCACCGTGGCCCCTCCCAGCCCCCCCCGGAATCTCCCTACCAGGGCGATGCCGATCTTGACCAGCCGCTCGGCGATCCCGGACGAGCCCATGAGTCCCCCGGCCATGATGAAGAAGGGGACGGAGAGCAGTGTCAGCGAGTTCAAGCCAAAGAAGGAGATAGGCAGGAGAAACTCGAAGCTGAAGCCATGGACCGCAATCAGGAACAGCACCGCGGCCATGAAGCAGAACGGGATCGGCACGCCCAAGGCGAGAAGCACCAAGAGGATGATCAGGTCAATGGCAATGTCCACGGCTGGTTACTCCGCCCCTGGGGGCATGGTGACGGGCGCCAGGCCTAGGGCCTGACGGATGTTGTCCACCAACTCCACGAGGAAGTAGAAGGACATGAATACCGCGCCGACGAAGATGCTGCTCTGCGCGTAGATCATGGGCATCTGGAGCACCGGCGAGCGCGCCCCCTTCTGGATGCCCCAGACGAAGAACGTGTAGCCCCAGTACGCCATGATGCAGGCCAGCAGCAGGGTGATGAGGCTGGCGGCGGATTTCGCCACGGCATACCGCCTCGGTTGCTTCAGGACGAGGTGAATCAACTCGGTCTTGATGTGACTGCGCTCGTACGCGCCATATATGGCCCCGGTGAAATAGAGCCAGAAGGCGACCAGGGTGGCGATCTCCTCGACTTCCATGCCCGGGTAATGGAAGATATAGCGCATCAGGACCGCGCCGAAGACGAGTACGGTGATGAAGACCGAGCATGCGACGAGGACGACGCGCTGGACCTTGATCATACCGTACCAGATCGGGAGGACGATGCGCTGCGCTATGGGGGAAGAGGACGCATCCATATTGGCACCACCCAATACACGGCAAGAGGCTTGAGCGCCGCTCAAGCCTCCTGCCATCCACGAGTGCTCTGAGGGTCGGGCGTTGCTCCCCGACCGGTTACTTCACAGTCACTCCGACGTTCTTCCGGGCAACGTCCATGATCGCCTTGCCAATGACCTTGTCCAGCTCCGGCCAGACGTCGGCGCGGATGGCGGTGGCGATCTTCTCCAGCTCCGCGTCCGAGAGCGTGACGATCTTCAGGCCCCGGGCGGCCATCTTCTGGCGGTACTCCTCATCCTGGGAGAGCGCGAGCTCCCACTGCTTCTCGCCTTGGCGCTCGGCGGCCTCGATGACGATGTTCTGGTCCTCTGGCGTCAGGGAGTCGAAGAGCTTGCGGGTGAGCTTGAACCAGTGGGTCTCGACGAAATCGTTGTACTGGATCCAGGCCCCCTGGACGTCCCGGAACTCGTGTCCCTGGAAGGGAGGGCCACCCATCTGGCCGTCGGCAATTCCCGTTTCGATGGCACTGTAGGCCTCGGTATACGGGATGGCAACCGGGATGTAGCCCAGGCGCTTGAAAGTCAGCTCGCAGACCTTAAGGGGCATCACCCTGATCTTCTGGCCCTTGGGAACATCGGGGTCCCCGGGGCTCGGCGGGACCTTGCGCACCGTAATCCCCGACATGCCCAGGGGGAGGACCGATAGCCCCTTGATGTTCACACCCGCAAAGAGGTTGTCAATCATCTGGTTGATCCAGCCTCCCTTGGCATAGGCGGCCCTGCCCTCCTTGAAAGTCTTGAAAAGGTACGGAGTGTAATACGCGATGTTCAGCCGGGGGTCATAGGTGGGGGCTACAGGGCCGAGGTTCAGCTCCACGCTCCCCCGCATCACCAACTCGTCGCTCAGCGTCCAGTCGCCCAGCGCGCCGGCGTGATACACGGTGATCTCGATCCGGCCGTTGGTCCGCTGTTTCACCTCCGCGGCGAACGCCTCCGCTGCCCTGCCGAAGGGGCTGTCGGCCGGGTGGGTCTGGCTCATCCGCCACTTGTACTGGTAGGGCGCCGTCCCCGCCGTTGAGGTCTGGACCAGTACCCCCAGAACCGCAATCACTGCCACCAACAGAACGACCGCGAACAAAACCTGTCTCCGTCTCATTGTGGCCCTCCCTTCTGATGTAATCCGCTCATTCCGCCTACTCTTCGGGGGCTCGAACAGACAGCCGGCCCCTCCGGCGCCGGAAAGCGTATGCATAGCGGTGGTGAGACCAACTCCCATTCGTCGCACGGCACGACCGAGGAGGCGGGGGGACGCCACAAAGAACAGGAATCACCCGCTTCGTACCGGAAATCGATCTCCAATCCGAAGGGGCGCCGTCCACCACACAGACCGCTCGCCCCGGAAGACGGCCGGCGGCGGGCGGCGACCGCGGCGGTGCATTCGCCCCAAGGACCGTCCTTGGAGATCCGGCGTCGGGGGGACGACTCGGGCTATGCTTCCTTCAGCAAAGATCGCTGCGCCCATGGAGGTATTCTCGCATTGAGCCCCGGGATGACTCCCGAAGAGGAGGAGACGACCTAGGTGCCCGGATATCACGTCCCGCAGTCCCCTGTCAAGGCCAAACGCGGACAGGCACGCCGCGGTCCTGCGATGGGCTTGATCGCGTACACGCCAGACACCAGAGTGCATCGGGAGGTACAGCCGCGTGACACCCCGCAAACCGCTCGGTACCGTCTCGCTGCCGATCGACTCGCTCGTTGGCGTGCGCTTCAGGGGGCGTCGTCACACGGCATCGGCATGACCTCGCATCGACGGTCCTCCTCTCCCTTTGCATTGGGCGTCGCCACCGAGGGCCCCCGTCAGGTCATTGCCCGGGGCATCCTGCCTGGCGTCTCGAGGCATGGCCGACGTCGGATGCCGTCCAGCCGCGAACTGTCGACGTGCGTCAGAACGGACGTCCCCGTCTGCATCCTGGGAGACCCCCGCGAAGCAGGCGGTGTACCGAGGCGAAATTAGAAGACACTTTCCCGGAAGTGGTGTAGTGGTATGTGCCATGATGTGACCCACGTGGCGAAAAAGGGTTTTTCGCACGTCGTCATTTGGGTCCCACACGTCTTAGAACGGAGCGATTGATGAGGAGGCACGGCAGATGAATCTAAAGGCGAAGCTGAAAACCAAACCACGTCTCCTGGGGACCTTCGTGCAAATCCCGAGTCCCGCAATTGTTGAGTTGGCCGGGTATGCAGGTTTTGATTTTGTCATCATTGACTTTGAGCATGGTCCGTTGGGGATTGAAACAGCCACGAATATGGTGCGTGCGGCGAACGCGTGCGATACGTCCCCGGTCATAAGAGTGGCGAAAAACGATCCGTTCTTGATCGGGCAGGCCCTGGATATTGGTGCGGAAGGAATAATGGTCCCCCAGATCACGAATTACGAGGCGGCTATTGCAGCAATGAAGGCCACCCGATACGGTTCAGAAGGAATCCGTGGAGCCTGTCCTTGTGTGAGGTCCGCGAAATACGCGGGGACCGACGCCTCGTATTTTACGAAAGCAAATGAAGTCGTGGTAACCATATTGCTCCTGGAGGGAAAAGAGGCCATCGACAACATTAGTCAACTGGTGACGATTCCAAATATCGACGTCCTCATGATGGGCGTTTGGGATCTCTCGTCATCCTTGGGCATACCAGGGCAAGTGAACAGCCCGTTGGTCTTAGACAAAATGGGAATCATTATCAAGGAGGCGAGAGCAAAAGGCATCGCCCTGGGAACCTTGTGGCTGGATAGCGCCGACGCGAAGAAATGGGCGGGGCGGGGCATAAAGTTCTTGCCCACAGTAGACACCACAATGATCATTGAACATTGGCGAAAAACGGTTGAGGACATCAACAGCTGACCGTCACTCTCTTGGGTCTATTTTCGCAAGCTGTCCAATGCAATACCGGGGGACGCAATAGCGGACGCAGGCACAGAGACAACGTGTCGCTTCCTCACCGGGTAAGGACTCTCCTGGATTCTCGCAGGCGGGGACGTTCGCGAAGGGGCTCTGGGGTCCACGGCTCGCCCATTATATCGGCCCCACGTGGTCTGCCGCCAGCGGATGCCGCTCCGCGGCTGCGCCGGCCTGCTGCTGCGTGGAAGAAACTGACGGTCGCATCGGCACAATCCAGGACGTAACCCTTCGCCGGTACCAGGTACCGCCTAGGTAAAGTACGGCTCCAACGATATCGGAACGCCGGTAGTGTGGAAGTGCCTCATGCCTCGCAGCGTGTGTACGCCATAGGAGCCGCCGTCGGGAAGCTCCTTCTCTCCGAGGAAGTCTCATTCGATGCGTGGCATGGAACTGCCCTCCGTCGTGCGAGCGCATCCCGGCCCGCCGTGCGGAGCGGAGTGTGCCTCGGTTCACTCTTCCCACCAGCTACCTCACCGGGCACTCCGGAGTGACGCGAGGCAACGGCCTTCCCTCGGCCCCTCGGTTCGGATACAATCCTCATCGCCCATAGGCCAGCGCCCCGTTCAACCCGCCTGACCCGGCGGGTCGCCTCTTGCGGTCGTGGACGCTTTTCCGCGGGGCGCGCCGGATAAAAGCGTCCTCGTGAGCCACCGTCTTGTAAGCGACAGATCCCGGACGTGTTCAGCGGAATTGTGAGGGAGGAATCATGCCAGTGGTAAAGATCATGCCGTGTCTGGATATGAAGAATGGTCGTGTGGTCAAGGGGATACATTTCACAGATCTGAAGGATGCGGGCGATCCAGTGGACAATGCCTCATTCTATCAGCGAGAAGGGGCTGATGAGCTGGCCATGCTGGATATCGCCGCCACGATCGAAAACCGCAAGACGCGGCTGGAATGGGTGAGGTACGTCTCGGCGGTCATAGAGATACCGCTCACGGTCGGGGGCGGCATTGCCGCACTGGACGATATCGAACTGCTGATCCAGGCGGGCGCGGACAAGGTCTCCATGAACAGTGCGGCGGTAAAACGCCCGGCGCTCGTCAGTGAGGCGGCGACGAAGTTTGGGTCGGAGCATGTTACCGTGGCGATTGACGCGCGTCGGAATAGAGCCACGGCGTCCGGGTTTGAACTGGTGGTGGCGGGGGGCACACAACCGGTGGGGAAAGACGCGGTGGAATGGGCAAGACAGTGCGAGGGCTTAGGGGCGGGGGTAATCTTGCCGACCAGCATGGATGGCGATGGGACCCAAGCGGGGTATGATTTACAGTTTACCAAAGCGATTGCGGAGGCAGTCACGGTGCCTGTGGTGGCATCTGGTGGGGCCGGGAAGCTCGAGGATTTCGCGGACGCGGTGCTGCTGGGCGGGGCCAGTATTCTGTTGGCGGCGTCCGTCTTTCATTATCGCCTGCTGGGGATTCGGCAGGTCAAGGACTACTTGCGGAGTCGCGGTATAGCGGTCTCCCAGTGAGAGGGTTCGCATGCACTCGATTGCTGGTGCGATGGCGCACCACCGCGTGCAGCCGCACTCCTTCGCGCCATCCCGATGCTCGCGTCCCGTCGCTGCAACGCGGCTCGGCGTGGCTGGTGCGGGACGCTGAACACCGAGAGTCGGAGCTAAGATGAGAAAGATATTGATCGTGCTGGTCTTGTTCCTGACAGGGTGCGTCGGCATCCCGGAAAATGTAAGACCCGTTGAGGATTTCAGGCTAGAGAAATACCTGGGCAAGTGGTACGAAATTGCTCGGTTGGATCATTCGTTTGAACGAGGCCTGACCCGAGTAACGGCGGATTACAGTCTGCGGGACGACGGCGGTGTCAGAGTATTGAACCGCGGTTATTCCGAAAAAGAAAAGAAATGGATGGAAGCTGAAGGCAAAGCATACTTCGTCCAAAGACCGGACCAAGGGCATTTCAAGGTTTCTTTCTTTGGGCCTTTTTTTGGCTCCTACATCGTGTTCGCGCTTGATGAAGAGAATTATCAGTATTCGCTCGTAAGTGGTCCGAACAAATCGTTTCTATGGATTCTGGCCAGAGCCACAGAAATCAGCGAGGAGCTCAGAAACATCCTCATACAAAAAGCGGAAACTTTGGGTTTCGATACAAGCAAATTGATATTCGTCGAGCATTGATCTTTGGCCTACTTGTGGTTCCCGCCGACGCCCTTGGTATGGCTGAACTGCACTCCATGACAAGGGCCCTGATTTTCGACATTGACGGCTGCAAAACGTGCTCGACTGTTCCGCAGATTTCGCAGGTTGGCCGATTTTGCGGACGCACTCCGTTTGGACGCACCTGCTTCAAACTCGCAGAATCGTCTATTTCTGCAAAGGTGTTGCCGTTCCCCTTGAAGTAGGCCAATCTGCGTAATCTGCGGATCAAGACATTCCGACCTGCGGCCAGGCTCCGATCGGCAGGGGCGGAGCCTCGCAGCCCGCCCGGGGTAGTGTGCCGCTGAGCTCCTGGCGCCAGTGGGCGACATCGCCGGCGGGGGCGTAGCAATAGAGCAGCCGTAGCGGCGTGTCACCGCTGTTCGTCAGTTGGTGGAAGCTCCCCGGCGGCACGAAGACAGCCTGGCCGCCGGTCACCGTCCGACGCTCCTCGCCGACACACATCTCGCCGGTGCCTTCGAGCACAACGTAGACCTCTTCCTGGTCGTGATTGTGCCAGGGGACCTGACCGCCGCGCGGGTCCAGCGTCACGTGCCCCATGCAGAAGCTCGTCGCCTGGATGGGCGAGGCGCCGCCCACCAAATTCTGAGTAAGCCGGCCCGCCGGGTACCGCCGGCCTTCGATCACACTCAGGTCAGCGACGATCATCGGTTCCTCCTTCGAAATCACGGACGCAGCCAGGAGCAGACCTTCGCACCTCGGCTCTCACACGGCGCAATGTCCACGCGTAGTCCTGCAGTAGACGAGCGAGGCTGTGTCATACGGGGCATATCGCCTTCACTCGGGCAATCCCCGGATTCTCCCTGTTACGTATGATGTCGCCGGAATCCTGACTGCTCTACAGCGTCGGTCCGCTGGCGATGAAGTCTTGCTGGATTTGCTTCTGGATGTTGCCGACCTGATGAAAGGCCTGCTTCAACACGGTCCCCTCGATCGGCGTCAAGGACTGCGGGTCGATATCGTTGGTGAACCGTCCGTCGCTTACAACGCTCAGGACCTGGTGCCGCACACGCAACTGCATGAGGTGGTTGTACGCGCCGACCGCCTCGTCGTGGACGACGCGCTTGATCGCCCCCTTCTCCAGTACACGCTGCAGCCTGTCGAGCGTGTGGGTGTCCCGCACACCGTGCTGCAGCGCGTAGAGCCGCGCGAACACGACGATGGGCCGTATGGCGTCCTTGACGTTGAACGCCTTGGGGTGGCCCCCCACTGACTCGGGCAGGATCCCGCCGAAGAAGCCGAGGGGGGGCTTATAGAGCAGCGCATTCTGGGCGTAGTTGACGAAGAAGGGAACGCTCAACCTGAGGCGCTTGTCAATGTGATCCCGCAGCTCTGCCAGCAACTCGCTGGCCCCGCACGTCGCGCGGAAGTCGAAGAACATGTTGATTTCGAGGAAATCCTGCGGTTTGGCAGACTCGATCCACTGCCCGAAGTACTCCTTCCAGTCGGACAGCGGCCGGCACCATCGGGGTGTCTTGGCCATGACACCGCCCTTGCAGTACGGATATCCGACCTTCGCGAGCCCGTCGCACACCTCCGTGCCCAATTGCAGGAAATACGCCGAGGCCGCAGGCTCCATGTCCGGACCGACGTCCGCATATACGATCGCGTTGTCCTGATCGCTGACCAGCGTCTTTTCCTCGCGGCCTTCGCTGCCCAACGCCACAAAGACGAACGGGGCTGGAGGCGGCCCGAGGCGCTCCGCGGCCAGTACGACGAGTCTGTTGACGGTTGCATCGAGGGCCGCCGTGATGACCCGGGTCACGTTGCGCGGTTTGGCGCCGGACTCCACGAGCGCTGCGACCAAGCGCGGCAGGCGCTCGTGGATGGCCGCGATCTCCTCGACCCCGCCAGCCCGGGAGATCTCCCGGGTCATGACAACGGAGGAGTACCGGTCAAAATGGAGCAGCTCGACGTTGGTCACCAATCCTGTGACGGTCCCGCTGGCGTCTTTGACGGCCAGATGACGCTTGCCCTTTTCCCGCATGGTCAGGATGGCTTCGTACACCAACGCCGTATCCGGAATAGACACGAGAGGCGCGCTCATGATCTCGCAGACGGGATCGCCGTGGTTGAGCCCCTTGGCGGCCACCCGCTCGCGAAAATCTCGATCCGTGACGATGCCCAGGACCGCGCCGGACGGCGACGTCACGAACAGCGCGCTGCTGCCCTGGCGGGTCATCTGGTCCGCCGCCTTGCCGATCGGCTGTTCCGGCCCGCAGGTCGGCGGACGATGCTGCGCCTGCTTGATGGGATCGTTGAGGAACATGAGCGATGTCTGCAGCTCCGCGATCAGCGTCTCCCGCTGCAACTCCAGTTTCTTCTGGGCCGTCACATCCTGCACCATGCCATCCCAGTGGGTCACCGCGCCGTCCTCGTCCTTGACCGCGACCAAGGACAACGACACCACGGGGGCATGCCCCTTCTGGGGTTTGAGCTGAGCGATGCGGGCGGTCACGGATCCCGCGGCGCCCATGTCGCGCAGCAGATCCGCGCCGACCTTTGGCTCCAAGAACACGTTGAGAAGATCCGTCGCCGACAGGTCGGAGACGTCCGCGAGCCCGAAGAGTCTCCGCGCGACGGCGTTAGCCTCGACGAAGGCGGGGCGGCGACCCAGCACGACGCGAAAGACGCCCACGCCGATCTGGTCGGCCAGCGCCCGGCTGATGCGGCGGGCCCCGAGCAGCTCATCTTCGACTTGCTTGCGAGGCGTCACGTCCTTGGCGATCAGAATGACACCGTCGCGCCCCGCAAAACTGATCTTGGTCGCCGCCAGGACGACATCCACACTCTCGCCGTTCTTCCGGCGCAGGCGCGCCTCGAACTGATCGACCACCGGCCGCCCGTCCAGCAAAGCCGCGAGCGCATCCGCGCCGGAGCCGACAGGGCCGTCATCCTGCGGAAACAGGTCGTGAAGATCGAGCAGGAGGGCCTCGTCCTCGTGGTAGCCCAGCATCTCCAGCATCGCGTGATTGAGATAGGCACACCGGCCATCGAGGACCATGACGATGCCTTCGGTCGTCACCTCGACGAGCGCGCGGTACTTCTCATGCGACTCGCGCAGCGCGACGTCACTGCGGGTGCGGTGCTGCTCGATCTTCATGCTCTGCCGGACGATGTACGCGAGGAGAACGGCGACCACCGCGATGATCCCCACCAGGATCCACAGCAGTCGCCCCAGCAACCGGCCGATCTCCGCCTGCACGTCCTCGATGTACATGCCCGTGCCGATGACCCAGCCCCAGGGCTCGAATCCCTTGACGTACGATTCTTTCGGCGCCAGGCGTTCCGGTTGATCCTTCCATTGCCACACGTACTCGACGTATCCGCCCGGCGTGCCCTTGGCGGCGTTGACGAACTCCACGAAGATACGGTTGCCTCGGGGGTCCGTGAAGTCGGTCAGATCCTTGCCGTTGAGGTCGGGGCGATACGGGTGCATGATCATGCGCGGGTGCGTATCGGTGATCCAGAAATAATCCTTGCCCTCCTTGCCGTAGCGCAGGTACTGGACGCGTTGCACAGCCAGTCGTTGCGCCTCGTCCCGCGACAGGAGGCCTGCGGCGGCCTCTTTCTCGTACTCGGCCAAGATGCTCCACGCCGACTGGGTCAACTCGCGGATGACCTCGCGCTTGCGATCCAGCAGCGTATCCCGCATAGCCGGAACGATCAGCGCGAACACGGCGACCACGAAGAGACAAATCGCCAAGACCGTGGGCAAGACGATGTGGGAAAAGAACGCTCGCCAGTGGCGCCCTGGCCCTCTGGGTCGCGCCTCGGCGGCGGGCGCATCCGTCCGCTGGTCCACGGCCCGACGGCGGGGCGCGGTGACGGCCTTACGAAACGCCTTCCAGAGCCCGGTGGGCATCTCGGTGGCGGGAAGGGACAGGCCCGGCGTGGTGGGACCGTGATAGTCGGTCCCCGCGCTGACCAGCAAATCGTACTTCCGGGCCATATCGATCAGCAATTGCCTCGAAACGGCCGGATAGGGCGTGTACAGCGCCTCGATTCCATCGAGGCCTTGCGCTTTCAGCTCGGCGACCAGACGGTCAATGTCCGCGGGATCCGCACTCGCCGTGAACGGGTGAGCCAGGAAGACGCGACCCCCGGCTTGATGTACCGCGGAGATGGCGTCCGCCGCCGACGGAAGCGAGCCGTCTGGCGTGGGATTGGCCGCCCCGTTGCCGTCCGTCCCGCGTATGCGGGACCACGAACCCTTGAGCGAATAGACCAGGGTTGAGGCGTCGCCTTGGGGCCTCAGCGATTCCAGGAGTTGTCGGATGGCGGGGTGTTCCGGGTCGAAACCGTAGGCCAGCAGATGGACATCCCGGTCCTGCACGCGCGCCGAGATCTCCACGCCGCTGATACAGCCGATGCCGAACCGCGCCAGCGTGTCACGGAAACGGGCCAACCCTGCGATCGTGTCGTGGTCCGTGAGTGCCGCGCAGCGCACGTCGGCGGCGGCCATCTGTTCTGCGACGGCTTCGGGAGACAGGTACCCGTCGCTGAGATTCGAATGGCAATGGAGATTGACCCGCGTCGTGTCACTCATCCGATACCCGACGCCTGTCGCCGCGGCACATCCGAGGCGACAGGCTATCCCGAAGGGGTCGGTGCGCCGTGAGGCCTACTCGGCCCCTACGCCCAGATAGGTGCGAAGCTTCTCGTCCTCGAACTTCCGCTCCGCCTCCTTGTCGGGGACGGCCAGCGACGCGAGTATCGCCACGATGAACGCCAGCGGCATGGAGACGATCGCCGGGTTCCGGAGCGGGAAGATGGCCGAGGAGAAATGGAATACGTCCACCCAGACGGTGGGGCTGAGCACGATCATCGCGGTTGCGGACACGGACCCCACGAGGATCGAGGTGACTGCGCCAGCGGTGGTGAATCGCCTCCAAATAATGGACAGGAGCAAGGCGGGGAAGTTTCCGCTGCACGCGATGGCAAACGCCAGGCCGACCATGAACGCCACGTTCTGGCCTTTGAACGCGATGCCGAATGCGATGGCGGCCACTCCGAAGATGACGGTCCCAAGCTTGGCAACCCGCACCTGTTCCGTCTCGCTGGCGTGGCCACTCCGGAACACGTTGACGAACAGGTCGTGAGCCAAGGCGGAGGCAGCCGCCAGGGTCAGTCCGGCCACGACCGCCAGGATGGTGGCAAACGCCACGGCCGCGATGAATCCCATGAAGGGCGTTCCGCCCAGCAGTTCCGCCGCAAGCAGGGCGGCCATGTTGCCCCCCTTGTCGATAGCCAGAATGGGCTCCTTGCGCACCAGGACCGCGGCGGTGAATCCCACGATCGGGATAATGAGGTAGAAGTAGCCGATGAAGCTCGTGGCGTAGAGGACGGATTTCCGCGCTTCCTTGGCATCGGGGACAGTATAAAACCGCATCAGGATGTGCGGCAGCCCCAAGAGACCGAGCATCAGCGCCAACCCCAGAGAAATCGCGTCGAGCGGATCGGTGACCAGACCTCCCGGATTCAACATACTGGCCGAATACAGTTTCTCGACCTCGCCATACAGCGTGTTCGGGTTGAACCCGAAATGGGAGAGTCCCAGTAGCGTGAGGATCGTCACACCGCCAAGCAGCAGGCAGGCCTTGATGATTTGCACCCAAGTCGTCGCCAGCATCCCGCCGAAGAGCACGTACACCAGCATCACGCAGCCGACGATGATTTCCGCAGCCTCGTACGGGATGCCGAACATCAACTTGATGAGGTTGCCGGCACCGACCATCTGGGCGATGGCGTACGCAAGCAAGACGAGGATGCCGCCCACCGCCGCCGCGACGCGGATCGGCTTCTGCCTGAGCCGGAAGGCGACGACGTCGGCGAAGGTGTACTTCCCGAGATTGCGCAGCGGTTCTGCGATGAGGAACATCAGTGCGGGCCAGCCCACCAGCCAGCCCGTGGCGTAGATCATCCCATCATAGCCTCGCAGGGAGACCATTCCCGCGATGCCGAGGAACGATGCCGCCGACATGTAGTCTCCCGCCAACGCCAAACCATTCTGGAAACCGGTGACGCTTCTACCGGCTGCATAGTACTCCGCCGTGCTCTTCGTTCGCTTGGCCGCCCAATAGGTGATGACGAGCGTGATGAGCACGAATACCGCAAAGAACAGGATGGATATCCAGTTCGCCTGGCCAAGTGAGGTCTGCATGCGCGCTCCTATATGAGTTCTTTCTTGATCGCGTTCACTTCGCGGTCGTAGCTGGTGTTCGCCCACACGACGTACACCACGGTCAGTACCCAGGACCCCACGATGGTGAGCGCGCCCAGGACGATGCCCAAGGTGGTGTACGTTCCCACTTTCACTGCCAAGAGCGGCTTGGCGTATGCGACCACCAGGATGTAACCGTAGTACAGGACAAACAGGAGGATCGTCAGGATTATGCTGACCGACCAACGCTTCCGCACCAACGCCTTGAAACGCTCCGAGCCAACGATGTCGTGCGCAGTTTTCGCCATAGCCCCCCTCATGCGCGGTGATGGGTGTTCGCCTCCGCACGCCGTCGCCGTCAGCCGCCCGCACACGCATCGGCAGCAGGCCGCCGGGACAGCCGGGAGGCTTCTTTGGTGAGCCCTCTCCTTCACTTGTGACAGCAAGTACACCAAACCGCGACCGGCAGGTAGAGGTCGAAACCCTTTCCAGCCGGGCGTGGACCGTTTACGACCAGAAATGGTGCAGAGGAACGACGTGTCTTGGCCCGGGCGATCGCGGCCTGTGGCGACGGAAGTGACTGCTCGACACACCCAGACCTCGGTATGACGAAAGCGGGGCCGACGCTATCATCGGCCCGCAGAATGTGTCAACCGGAATTCCTTTTTTTGGCGAACGCCTGAACGATGGGTACCCGGCGCGTCAACGCAACAGATGGGTCTTTTCGGCCGATTTCTGCGGCTTGTCTGGCCGGCGGCATCGCAGCCCCGCTGGGTTGAAGCACGCATTGCAGGACGAGCAGACCGCCTTCGCCTCCCCCGCGCGCAAGCGATTGACGAGATCCCGCTCGCAGATGAGGGGGCGAGAAAGGGCAACCAGGTCGGCGGCGCCGGTCGCCACGACATGCTCCATCACCGAAAGCGAACGCAGGCCGCCTACCAGGATGACCGGGACGTCCACCGCCGCCTTCAGCGCCCGTGCCGCCTCGGCGAAATAGGCTTCCTGTTCCGGTGCCATGACCGCAGGACGTGACATGACCCCCCTGGCTTCCGGTGTCCGCCGCTCACCTCGACGGCGTTTACCCCCCACTCGACCAAGCCTCGAACCGCCGTCACTACGTCGGCCAACGTCAGGTACCCCTCCCCGGCGAATCCGTCCGTCGAGTTGATCTTCACCAGGATTGGATATCCGTCCCCGACCGCCCGCAGCCCGCGGATCACGATCTCCCGCAGGATGCGGCACCGGTTCTCGACGCTGCCGCCCCACGCGAATCGGACCGTGTCCGGAGATCGAATGCGCGCCGGAGCCATTTCGAGAAATCCTGCGGGAACACGTTCGTATGAACGTACAGGCGATCGAAGAGCGCAATGACCCCGCTGTGCTTGGACGTCTCTTCTTTCCGAACGGCCAGGAGCGCCAGCACCGCATAGAACATCGCGTAGTAGGACCGATTGACACTCGCCCGCAAGGATTCCTCGCGCAGCAGGATGCTTGCCGCTCTCAACGCCTCGTCCACTTGTCCAAGTCGGTAGCGCACGAGCTCTGCAAGATTGTGCGTCATCATGCGGCAATCCCCTCGCGGCGAATCGTCTCGACCAGTGTGCTCTCGGAAAATGGACCGCGCTCGAACGCCTCTCGTGAAAAGAGGACGACCGTGATCACGCGGTCGCACGCAAAGCCGACTTCCCACGCGAGATCGGAGAGTGTCTGATCTGTTTTCGCATCAAGTCGATCCACCACCAGGCAGATGTCGAAGTCGGAATCCCACCCGGCCCCGCCGCGTGCGCGGGTCCAAAAGCCCATACGCGGGCATCGGGAAAACGCTCGCGGACACGAGAAGCAAAGGTGGTCAAGATGACCCGATCGTCCTGATGCATTCTTCTTCTCCACTACGTCGACCAGCGCCGCTGATCGTCGACCGGGCGGCAGTGAAGGTCTCAATCCGGGCCATGGCGTCCCGAGCGCAACCACCTAGTTGGTGGGCCATGTCAGCTGCCGTCCCACTGAGGTATCCTTCGTTTTTAAGGGTAGCCATTTCGCCGTCCGAGCCCAAATCAAAACGTCGTGCCCGTTTCCGGTAGGACCGCTGGATTCACGGAGAACACGGCGCGGGCGTGGCAATCGGGGCCTTCGCGGGAGGAGTTACGGCAGGGCGGGTGCGCGCCCGGTGTCGGCGAGCTGCTCCGTCAGGTCGGGCTCACAAAACCTGAACGGCCGCTCGGTGAAATCAGAGGGTTATCTCGTAAATGGTGTCCGGTACCATTTTATAGTGAACGCAGATCAAAGTGATAGTGAACGCAGATCAAAGGACGCGCCTATTGGCCACCCTCGGCCCGCCGCCTGGGACGTGTCCCTTACCCGAGCACGAACCGAAGGCGGCCGGCATCTCAGGAAGAGGGTCCGCGCAAAGTGAACAACGTGGCTGCGTCCCCAATTACACAATTATTTCCCCCAAACGCATGGCCTGATCAAGAACCTGAATAACGCCCCAAGAGAATCCAGGGGTTAACCCCAAAATGGTGTCCGGTACCGTTTCCTACTTCCGTAGCGGTGACTTCGAAGTCAATTGTCGTACTCGGCAACCTGCCGGATTACGTCCCGAATTGGCAGCGCTCTACCGGGAAAACGTTGAAGACCACGTCAGTGAAACCAACGGCGTATCCCTTCATCGGTACCAAGTACCGGTCCGATACGAGGAGTCATAGGACGCAATGTATCTTACGCACTAGAGCGTGAAACCGCGTTGTCTCGTTGTGGCTTTCAGACACGGTGACAAAAGTGGGAGCATCCCTAATCAAAAACCGCACGCGCCAACGTGCTGGCGGCCCTGGACGCTCAGTGGCTCCAGCGGATCACGATGCCGCGCGCGTCCGTTTCGAATCTCGATGTCCGCTCCGGGATCCCTCGTTTGAAGATCATGGACTTGTTGCCATTGGGCAGCTCGATGATTTCCGTGGGGAGGCCGAGCCGGGTGACGACCTCGTGGGAGTTCTTCCCCACCATGGAGTCGGCCCAGGCGGTGAAGTCCCGCAGCTGCTGGCGCGCCTGCGGGTCTTCCGTCAAGACCCGCACGGTCCGGACATTGAAGCGCTTTTCCTGTCCGCCCCGGCTCGTATACGTCTCGGAGCTGTAATTCCCCGCACGGTACTCGTTCCGGACCCACGCCACCCCGAAGGATTCCACCAGGGGCGTATAGCCCTCTTTCAGAATTTTGAGGGTGCCGGGCTTCTGCAGATCGAGGTAGAGCAGCAACGGAGTCGTGCCGACACTTTTCCCATCGACGTACACCGCCGCCTCGGTCGGCACCGTGTCCAGGTTCACCCATCCCGCCTTGGCGTTACACCCCAGCATGAGCAGCGGAAGACCCAGGGTGAGCACCACCCCGGCGACGCGTACGTAGGGCCACACCACCGTTCCCATGGTCTGCCCTCCTCGCCAACACACGGCCGCGCTACGGCACTTCGGCTTCCCTTCGCCGGCCCCACGACCAGGCCGCGCATTCGGTCTGCTCGGGCCCCCAGTCTCCGCCGACTCTTGGCTGCCCGTAACCCATCCGGGCACATTGAACCGGTACTTGGTACCGAACAGAAGCCGAGTCAGCGATTTTGCGCCTTGTGAGGTCCAGTTCCTGAGTGAAGACGGCGCTGTACACCGTACCGCGCGAGGAAGGTGGTTGTGCCGATGGCGCGCTCGGTCGTCCAGCGAGGATCGCGCGCATCGGCGTGAGGATCGCCGGTCGGCGCCAGGAGCGCGGTAGTGGCGCTGCCGGACCTTTGGGCACCGGGTCAGCGTCAGATGGCTCGGGTGAAGGGTGATCAGCGAATTCGGCACACCGAGGGCGTAGGTGGCACAACTCGACCAGGCATACACTGCCGGGTCGTCGACGAGGCCGTGGCGAATTGGGTTTCGGTCGAGGTACCGGAGGACCGCCTGTCCCTTTGATGTCCCTTTCTGCGATATCAAAACCGCAAGCTCTGGCTGCGACAGGGAGAACATAAAGTCGGGCGGGAAGCGGTCCGGGTTCCGTCCGACCTGTTCGTTCAGCCTCGTCGTCGTCACCCCGTAGAGCTTCGCGAGATCGGAGTCGAGCATCACCCGTCGGCCTCGGATAGAGAAAATGACGGATTCGACGCTGCCTGGCGAGACGACGGTATCCCCATCACTCATGGCGTGATGCTCCACGCAATACAGGGCGGGAGCCAACAGAGATGATCACAAGCTATGATCACCTCACAAGAAACGCCGATTCTCCGAAGAGAACCGGCGTGTCGTTGGCTCAGGACTCCTTCAAGGTCATCCCATCAACCTCCGGTGCCAGAGCCTGTTCGAAGAAAGTGAGTGGTCAAATAGTCGATCAGTCAATTCGTCAAATAGTCACGGCGTCGATGGGACGAAGAGCCGATACGTCCACGAGTGGAGTCGTCAACTCGACCGATGGGCGACCCGGGATTGCGTAATGTCATGCTTATAGCAGAGAGCACCCCTTTGACGCAAACGCGCAGGCTCAAGATTGGTCAATCTCACACGCGCTGTGTAACAATGATCCGGACCGGTAGGAAATTGGGCAATTCAACGTTCGGTCAAGCTGGGAATTTTGTCAATTCGTCAGCACCCGTTTCCCTGCTCATTTGAAGGGCTACCACCTATCTCCCACGGGGAACCTTTTGCCACCGAGCGTGCTGGCCCCGCGAGGCATTCTACTCGCCCCTCAACTCGTGACCCCTTGAGCTTTGAAATACTACGGGCCTGATGGACCTGGTGGGTAATTTGGGATTCTGCGGTGATTAGAAGGATGGAGCGGGTAGCGGGGATCGAACCCGCATCCCAGGCTTGGGAAGCCTGTGCCCTACCATTGGACGATACCCGCAGGTGGAGACTTACCTACCAGATTGCCAAGGCGCTGTCAACAGAAACGCAAGAGAGCGGCGTTCGGCGCGCCGTGCTTCTTCCCGGCGATCCACTGGACTCCGGAGTGAATATGAACCTCTAGTCACTCTGTCTCCCGCGAGCGCAAACGTCGGGCGTGCGTGCACATCGCGGACAGGGAACACTCGCCGCATGCGGGGTGATGGGCCTTGCACACCTCGCGACCGTGATCGACCAAGTGCACGTGGAGAGCGTGGCAGTCGCGCGGCCGGACCAGCGACTCAAGAAACGCTTGGGCCTTCTCGGGGGTTGGTTGACCGTCGAGTAAACCCAGGCGACGGCAGACCCGGAACACATGGGTGTCCACCGGAAAGGCAGGGCGTCCCATGCCGAAAAGGAGGACACAAGCGGCGGTTTTACCGCCGACGCCCTTGAACCGCCCCAGGTACGCGCGCACCTCCTCGTCCGACAGGTCCCGGAGGAAACTGAGATCGAAGTGGCCCTGCGCCTTCCAGATCTCCTCCAGCAGGGCCTTGATGCGAACGGCTTTGATGTTTGCGAGGCCTCCCGAGCGGATAGCCGTGATCAGGTCCTTCAGCGGCGCTTCCCACACGGCCTCCCACGTCCGAAATCGCTGACGCAGGTTCGTGTACGCACGCTCGCAGTTCGCCGCCGTGGTGTTCTGCGACAGGAGCGTGTGAATGAGGGAATCGAGCGGATTGTCCCAGCGCCGTTGCGGCTGGCGCGCGCCGTAGGTCTTGCGCAGGATCGAAGCGATGCGGGCGAGCTTCCCGGCAGAAGGCATGGAACCCCCGGTCGTGACGTGAGGGCTACGCTAGCTACAGGGCTGTGGAAAGTCAACGCGAAAAACGTCGGCGGGTGGGTGTCTCGAACTTTACTTCGCTGTCGCCGTTCTGTATAGTTTCAACCGTGTCCGCACGACGCGGCGTGCGTCTCGACGCGTCCACGGCACAAAGGAGACACCCCATGCGAATCCGTCTTGCCAGCGTGGCCGGTTTGCTCTTGGTCATCGGATGGGCATCCATCGCGCAATCGGGCCAGCCTTCCCGAGTGATCCTCGTCCTGGGCAACGCCGCGTTCATCAACGATGCGAGCGTCCAACAAGCGACGGGCGCCGTAGTCAGCCGCGACCCGGGCATGCCGCTCAAAGACGTCGCCGTTCTGGTGCTCGCCAACACACCTTTCCCCTCGCTGCCACAACCGATCCGGGACGGGCTTGTGGATTACGTCGGCGGCGGCGGAGCCGTGCTCATCACGGGAGGCGCACAGTCGTTCGGGAGCGGCGGCTACCAGGCAGTCGCCCCGATCATCCCTTTCCAGCTTCGGTCCGACAGTGACTGGCGCGTGAACCCGTTCCGCTCACCTGTTTCCCTGCAACCCGGTCACCCCGTTCTGTCAGGCGTGGAATTTATCACGGTCGGTGCGGCGAACGACATGAATCCACGCCCGGGCGCGACGGAGATCCTGCAATCTGGCGGAGGAGGCCGTGCAGGCGGGGGCGGCTATCTCCTTCCGCTCATCGCCGAGCTTGCGGTCGGTTCTGGGCGGGTCATCGGCATCGCCTTCGACCTCAACGACTTCGCCGGCATGCGCGATCGAGATCTCTTCGTGCAGAACACGCTGACCTACCTCCTGGTCGCCTCGCGCGCGGGTCTACGGTAGTCGCGGAGGTGGCCGCGTGGCGTAGGCCGGCTGCTCCGTCGCCGGATTTCAGGAGGCGATCGGCTAAGCCGTTGTAGAAGAATAAGTTGACCAGAGAAATTCGGAAACGGCATAAGGAGCCGTAACGAAATTCCAAAAAATGGACAAGTTATTTCGTAACGGCTCCTAACGAGGCACCAACACGTTTGACCCGGGCTGCTCAAAAGGTGCAGGTGCAAGGCGCCGCACCCGTCGCCCGATGGGTACCCGGTGTCGCAACGCAGCAGATGGGCCTCTTTCAGCAGTCTGAGGTGTCCAGGGGGTTGATGACCAAGCCGCTGAGGACCTTGGGATAGAAGTATGTGGACTTCTGCGGCATGCGCTCGCCGGCCATGGCTACCGCCTGCACTTGGTCCACGCGCGGCGGGTTGAGGAACAGCGCCACCGAGGCCTTTCCGGCCGCCACCTCGGCGAGGGCCTGCGACGCGTCCCGCGTGTAGTAAATGCTGTCGTCGGCTTGCATGGTGGACGGGACGCCGAGGATGCCCTCGACCAGCAGCCGGTGCAGGACCGCGACGTCCAGGCGCGCGAACGCCGGCGCGCGGCCTTCGGCCAGCAGGGCCTCTGTAATTGCGGGATCGGTCAGCTCCAGCACCAGGACGGCCCCGCCGCCGGCGTACACGGCGCAGGCGATGCCCGCTGCACCGCGACGCGCGAGGTCGGCGAGGGCAAGTCCCAGGCCGGGAAGCGGGTTGCCGGCGTCCACGGGATGGGACGTGATGCGGAAGTGACGCGCGAGGGCCGCGGTGAGCACCTCGCCGACGCACGCGGGAGGGCGGCGGATGATCCGGTGGGTTGGGAGGATCACGAGTGCCGGGTCGTCCGCCGGCACGAGGTTCATGAGGACGAAGCTGTCCAGGCGGCCGGGCGCCGCCTTGCCGGCGGTTCCCTCGTGCGCCTGACGCTCGTTCCGGAAGTTCAGCGCCGTCTCGTACCGGTGGTGGCCGTCGGCGATGAAGACCGGCTGGTCTCGGAGCGCTGCCTGCAGGGCCGCCACTTCCTCCGGCTCCTGCACCAGCCAGAGCCGGTGGCCGATGCCGTCCTCGTCGACGACGCCGACGGCCGGGCTGATCTCCACGTGCCGGTCGAGGACGGCCGCGACCGCGGGATTCGGGCCGGGGACAAAGCCCAGAATGGCTTCGAGGTTGGCGGGACACGCCCGCATGAGCTGGAGCCGGTCGTCCTTGTAGCGAGCGAAGGTCCGCTCGTGCGGAAAGATGACCCCCTCGGCATAGTCGTGCAGACGGACCAGAGCCAGCACACCGCGCCGCCGCAGGCGTGGCGCATCCCCGAGGGAGAACTCCTGCTCGTAGAGATAGACAGCCGGCACGGGGTCGCGCCGCAGAATTCCCTCGCGCCGCCAGTCGGCGAACGTTTGAGCGGCACACGCGTACCGGTCGCGTCCCGAGATGTTCGCCTCGTCCTTGGCCAGAATCAGCCGGACTACGTTGGAGGGATGCCGCGCGTAGTACCGCTCCTGGGCCTCGGGGGAGATGACGTCGTAGGGCGGCGCCACCACTTGCTGGAGGTCCGGAACGAAGCGCGGATTGTAGCGGAGGGCCCGGAACGGGATGATCTCGGCCATGGACACCCCAAACGAAAATGACCAATAGCCAATTCCCAATGACCAAACGAAAGGGGATCGCCGACGCTGTGAGACCTTTCAGATCCGATGCCGGTTCCACCATTGGGAACTGGTCATTGGGATTTGGTCATTCCCGCAGGGTTCGCGCCTCGCGTGTGCGAATGATGCGCGCAAGGAGGTCTGACATGACGGATCATTTGATGCGCCCGTATTTCGGCGTCACCGTACTCGGCGGCCTCTGGCGTGTCAAGGGAAAAGCCGGCCGCTTGAGCCTGCTCTTGCTGGCCGTGGGAGCGGGGCTGGCCGCATGCGCCCAGCCCGCGCTGGTCCCCGACGTTCCCGGGGCCGCCGGACCCATTCTCCAGGAAGTACCGGGCCTGCAGGTCGCGGTGGAGGTCGGCGCCTGGAACGCCAGGCCCAGCAGCCTTCCTGATGCCGTCTTGCCGTTGCTCGTCACGCTGAGCAACACGGGAGACAAGCCAGTCGCCGTCGCGCGGCAGGACTTTGCGCTCCTCGACCAGGCCAATCGGCAATACTCGTCTATTCATCCTGCGGACGTGGCGGCCATGTTTGGCGGTGGCGGCGGATCCGGTGTAGCCGTCTCTCCGTCCGTCGGGTTCGGAGGCTCCTCGGGAGGCTGGGGAAATCGCTCATTCGTTGGTGGAGGCCTGGGTTTCACCTTCGGGTCCTGGGGGAGCGATATCCGGGACATCATCCCGCTGGCACTGGCAGAAGGACCCGTCCAGCCCGGCGCGACGGTGCGCGGCTTCCTGTATTTCGCGCGCCCGGCTCCCGACAACCAGGAGGTGCGGCTGGTCGCGTTCTTCCCGGACCTTTCCGGGACGCCGCGGATGGAGTTCCGTTTCCGTCGCGCCGGGTAGCACCCATGGATCGGGCGGGCTCCGCTGCGCGCGGCGCCTCCCGTCGCGCTCACGCCGGGCTTTCCCCTTTACGCGCCTTCCGCCGGTGTGATAGAAATACGTGCGCGTTTCGTATGCGCAGACGGCGGATTTGTCGCAGATCGCTGCCGCTGGTGAGGAGGATCGAATGGCGCTTGTCGGGAAGGTGGTGGTCGCTCAGGGGGGCGGCCCTACAGCCGTGATCAATCAGTCCCTCGTCGGTGTCGTGCTGGAATCGCGCAAGTTCCCGCAAGTCACCAGTGTGTACGGGGCCATCAACGGGGTGCGGGGCATCATCAACGAGGAGTTTGTGGATCTCACCCAGGAAACCACCAACAACCTGGAGCAGGTGGCCGTCACGCCCTCCTCCGCCTTGGGTTCCACGCGGGACAAGCCGGATCAGAAGTACTGCCAGGAGATCTTCCGCGTCCTGAAAGCCCACGACGTCCGGTATTTCTTCTACATCGGCGGAAACGACTCGGCGGACACCGTGCACATCGTGAACGCGCAGGCGGAACTGGCCAACTACGACTTCCGCGCCATTCACATTCCCAAGACCATCGACAACGACCTCGTGGTGAACGACCATACTCCCGGATACGGATCGGCCGCGCGCTTCGTGACCCAGGCCTTCATCGGCGCGAACCTGGACAATCGCGCCTTGCCCGGTGTCTACATCGCCATCATCATGGGGCGGCACGCTGGTTTCCTCACGGCGGCATCCTCCATCGCGCGCAAGTACCCCGACGACGGCCCGCATCTGATCTACCTTCCCGAGCGGCCATTCGACCTGGACAGATTCGTGGGGGACGTCAAGGCCGTGTACGACAAATTCGGCCGCTGCGTCATCGCGGCCTCCGAGGGCATCCAGGACGCCCACGGCACGCCGATTTTGACGAAGTCCATGGAGACTCTGGAGAAGGATGCCCACGGCAATGTGCAGCTGTCCGGCACCGGGGCCCTGGGCGACCTGCTGGCCGAGATGGTGCGGACGAAACTGAGCATCAAGCGGGTGCGGTCGGACACCTTCGGCTACCTCCAGCGGTCGTTCTTCGGCTGCGTGTCGGACGTCGACCAGCATGAGGCGCGGGAGGTCGGCGAGAAGGCCGCCCAGTTCTCCATCTGGCACAACCAGGACGGGTCCATCACCATCCAGCGGACGGGAGAGTATTCCGTCGACTATCGTCTCGTCCCTCTGCATGAGGTCGCGGGCAAGACGCGGCACATGCCGGACGAGTTCATCAACGCCGCCGGCAACAACGTGACCGACGCCTTCCGGTATTATTGCCGGCCGCTCCTGGGCTCCGGGCTCCACTCCGCCCATCGGCTGCGGGCGCCGAAGGTGTCGAAGATCCTGGCGAGGCCGGAGTAGCAGGCTGCTGAAAAAGGGTCTCAGTATCCTGCTAGAGTTACGTGGGGGAGCCGTGGCTGGCGTGGTGGCCGTCGTGGACGATCTGTTCTTTGGGGCCAAGCTCCAGGAGACGGCCCGCCACCTGGAGATCCCGCTGGTCCTGCTGCGTGCGTCGCAGGATGTGGCGGCGACGGTCCGCGAGCACCGCCCGGCGCTGCTGATCGTCGATCTTCAATCCGAGACCTGCGCCCCTCTCGAGGTCATCCGGGGGATCAAGACCGATCCCGAACTTCGGGCGACCCCGATCCTCGGGTATGTCTCGCACGTGCGGGACGACCTGAAGGCGGCGGCGACCGACGCGGGCTGCGACGAGGTGCTGCCTCGCTCGGCGTTTTCGGCGCACCTGCCCGACATTCTCCGACGCCGGACCGCCGCGCGCGACGGCGGCCGGGTTTCCGGCGTGACGTAGGCTGGAGTGCAATCCGATCATGACCCAAGAGCGACGTGCCCTGGTGGTGGACAGCGACCTCGATTCCCGGGACCTCATCCGCGAGACCCTGCTGGCCGATGGGTTCACGGTCCGGGCCTCCGAGGGGGGCGCGGCGGCTTTGGCGTCCCTGCACGAGGAGCCGGTGGACTTGGTCTTCGCCTCCTCGTCGCTTCCCGACATGACCGGCCTGGCCTTGCTGGAGGCCATCCGCGGTCTGGGCGACCCTCCCGAGGTCATCTTCATCACCGCCTACGAGACCATAGACGCCGCGGTCAAGGCCGTGAAGCGCGGCGCCCTGTGCTACATCACCAGACCGCTGACGCCCGACCGGCTGCTCCATCTGACCCGCAAGGCCGTCGAGGAGATTCGCCTGCGGCGGGAGAACGAGGCGCTGCGCCGCGAGCTGGATCGGCGCTACACCTACAAGGACCTCATCGGCAAGAGCCCACGCATGCAGGAGGTCTTCCAGCTGCTCGAGAACCTGACGGGCACCGAGAGCAACGTGCTCATCATGGGCAAGAGCGGAACGGGGAAGGAGCTGGTGGCGCGCGCCATCCACGCCCAGAGCCCGCGCAAGGATCGGCGCTTCGTCGCCTTGAACTGCGGCGGCTTGACCGAGACCCTCTTGGAGAGCGAGCTCTTCGGCCACATCAAGGGCGCCTTCACAGGGGCCATCAGCAGCAAGCCGGGCGTGTTTCAGGAGGCGGACGGCGGGACGCTGTTCCTGGACGAGATCGCGAACATGCCCCTCTCCATGCAGGTGAAGCTCCTGCGCACGATCCAGGAGGGCGAGATCAAGCAGGTGGGGTCGAATCAGACCGTCAAGGTGGACGTCCGCTTCATCGCCGCCACGAACCGCGACCTGCTGCAGGCGGTGGACGAGGGGGTTTTCCGCGAAGATCTCTATTACCGGGTGAACGTGATCACCATCGCGCTGCCCGACCTGGCGGAGCGGACGGAGGACATCCCGCTCCTCGCCAATCACTTCCTGGAATGGTTCGCCAAGAAGCTGCGCAAGCCGGTGGACCGGATCGCCGAGGATGCGATGGGCCTCCTCATGGACTACGCCTGGCCGGGCAACGTGCGAGAGCTGGAGAATTGCATCGAGCGCGCCGTGGTCCTCGCCAAGGGAACCAGCATCACCGCGGCGGAGATGCCTCCCTCGGTGCGCGCCCTCCAGCAGAAAGAGGGCCTGCGGCTTCCCGTCGGGATCACGCTGGAGGATCTGGAGCGCGAGGCCATCCTGCGGACGCTGGCCCACTGCAACGGCAACCGCGCGGCGGCCGCCAAGATGCTGGGCCTGGCGGAACGCACGCTCTACCGCAAGCTCCGGCTCTACAGCTCCGGCCGCGCCGCGACCGCCTCCCAGGGCCAGGTCTAACCTTCAGCAGTCAGTCCCCAAGTGCACGAAGGCCGGAACCCCGGATCGGGATTCCGGCTTCGACGTTCCCTGGCTCGGCTGTCGCCAGGCTTTTAGGCCGCGGGCACCGCCACGCCGAGATCCCGCGCCGCCTGCCCGATCTGGCTCCAGGTCTCGTCCTCGACGAAGATGCCGCTCCTCCGACGCTCCGCTTCTGTCCGCGCCTCGGGCTCGCCGGGGTAGAGGATCTCGCCGCCTCCCGGCACCGGAGGCGACGTCTTCAGGTAGCGGATTAGATCGTCCACCTCGGCTCGGAACTTGGCTGCGGGCACGAACCGGGCGATGTCCACCACCAGCATGAAGATCCCGTTTAGGACCGGGCCGGGATTCTCGCGGGAGTAACCCGCGCGCGCGACGATCCCTCCCAGGACTTCGACCATCAGAGCCAGGGAGTATCCCTTGTGGCCGCCCACGGGCAGGATGCTTCCTTCCGGCTTCCCGTACAAGGCGTTGGGGTCGGTCGTCGGCTTCCCCTCCGCGTCGATGAGCCAGCCGGGAGGCGTCTGCTCCTTTCGGTTCCGCTTGAGCCGTACCTTCCCTTCGGCGGCGACCGTCGTGGCCACGTCGAAGCTGATGGGAACGGGGCCGCCGGTTGGACAGGCAAAGGCCAGCGGATTGGTGCTGAGTCGCGGCCCGCGCCCGCCCCATGGCGCCATCCGCTGGCCCGCCCCGCCGGCGTTCACGAAGAGCATGGCCAGCATGTCGCGCGCGAGCGCCATCTCCGTATAATCGGCGAGCCGCCCGATGTGATTGCTGTTGTACACCCCTACGCAGGCGACCCCGATGGCCGCCGCCTTCTCCATGGCCACCTCCATCCCGCGCTTGGCCACGATCTGGCCAAAACCCTTCTTGCCGTCGATCAGGGCCGTCGCTGGCCCGTCCTGCACCACGGCAGGCTCCGCCTGCGGGTCCGATTCCTTCTTCTTCCAAGAGGCGACGTACTGGGGCACGCGAATCACCCCGTGGGAATCGTGGCCGCGCAGGTTGGCACGCACCAGCAGCGTGGCCATCCAGGCCGCGCCCGCCGGTGGAACGGCGATAGCCTCAAAGATCTCGCGGGCGAGGCGTTCGAGTGGTTCCGGCTTGAAGATCGGCATGGTGTCTGGCTCCTTCCAGAAAGACAAGTCGATTGGTCGATGAGTCGAATTGTAAGAGTCGAGTCGTCAATTGGTCGACTGGTCAATCGGCAAGCGCAGAGCCGAATCGACCACTTGATGATGTGACTACTCGACTCGCTTCACACTTCCTCAAAGACGCCGATGCGCCGGAACTTCTGGTAGCGCTGCTCCACCAGGCGGTCCGGCGGCACGGGGCGCAGTTCGCCGAACGCCTCGACGAGAGCCGCCTTCAGGGTGGCCGCCATCTCCTGGTGGTTCCGATGGGCGCCGCCCGCCGGCTCCGGCAGGATCCGGTCGATCACGCCGAGCTGGCGGAGATCCTGCGCGGTGATCCGCATCGCTGCCGCCGCCTCGGGTGCCTTGGCGGGATCGCGCCAGAGAATGGACGCGCAGCCTTCCGGGGAGATGACGGAGTAGATGGCGTACTCCAGCATCAGGACGCGGTCCCCCACCGCCAGTCCGAGCGCCCCGCCCGATCCGCCCTCTCCCACGATCGCCACCACCACCGGCACCCGTAGGTGCGCCATCTCGCGGAGGTTCCTGGCAATGGCCTCGGCCTGCCCGCGCTCCTCCGCGCCGATGCCGGGGTACGCTCCGGGCGTGTCCACCAGTGTGAGGACCGGCCACCGGAACTTCTCCGCCAGATGCATGAGCCGCAGGGCCTTGCGATAGCCCTCGGGATGCGCCATGGCGAAGTTGCGCGCCAGCTTTTCCTTGGTGTCCCGGCCCTTCTGCTGACCGATGACAACCAAGCGCATGTTGTCGAGCCGCGCCAGCCCCCCGACGATGGCGCGGTCGTCGGCGTATCCGCGATCCCCGTGCAATTCGAGGAAGTCGGTCAGCATCAGCCGAATGTAGTCCAGACTGTAGGGGCGGGCCGGATGGCGGGCAATCTGGGCGCGCTGCCAGGCTGTGAGGTTGGCGAAGACCTCGTCCTGCAAGCGGGCGACCTTCCGCTCCAGTCGGGCGATCTCGGAGGCGAGATCCGCCCGCTCGTCCTGCGCGAGCTGCTTGAGTTCCTGGATCTTGCCCTGGAGCTCCAGGATCGGCCGCTCGAAATCCAAGGTGTAACCAGGCATCGCTACCCCCAGGCACAGTTCCAGTGACCAATGACAAATGACCAATTGCAGCGTTTGCGTTGGTCATTGGGATTTGGCCATTGGTCATTCTAGCGCAGCGTCAGGCACCCTTCGCCGAACTCCGCCTCCAGCGCCTTGCGGAGCGCATCGTCAGGCGCCACGCACCGCGACGCGGCAGGCGCGATGGTCACGAGCGCGCCGTCCGGAAGCTGTAGGCGAAGCCGCCACGCCGCGTTCCCCGGATGGGCCCGGAGAATCGCGTCCAGGCGGCCAAGCGCGTCGGAGGTGGCCGAGGGGCCGGACAGCGTCACCTCCACGAGGGGCGTCCCGCCGTTGCCGGAGAGGGCGAGGGGCCGGATCTCGCTGACCAGGAGCTTGGCCGTTCCATCCTCCCCGATGTCCACCTGCCCTTTTACCAGCACCGCCGAGTCCTTGGCCAGGTGCAGCATGCTCGAACGGTACACGTCGGGAAAGACCACCGCCTCGACGGTTCCGGCCAGGTCTTCCAGCGTCACGAAGGCCATCCGGTCGCCGCTCTTGGTGCTGATCTCTTTCACCGCCGTGACGATGGCGCCCACGCGAACGGTGGACTTGTCCTGAAGGCCGGGCAGGTCGTCCGTCGTGGAGGTCGCGTACCTGGCCAGGAGCCCGCGGTGCTCGGCGAGCGGATGGCCGGTGATGTAAAACCCCAGCGTCTCTTTCTCCGTGGCCAGGAGCTGCAGCCGGTCCCACTCCGGCAGATCGGGGAGGGCCGGCGACGCCCGCTGCGCCGCGCCGGACGAGGAGAACACATCCAGGAGCGACACCTGCCCGTGGGCGCGGTCCCGCTGCGTCGAGGCCGCCGCCTCCATCGCCTTGTCCAGCACCGCCATGAGCTGGGAGCGCCGCGCCCCCAACGAATCGAACGCCCCGCACTTGATCAGGGCCTCCGCCACGCGCTTGTTGACGAGCCGGAGATCCACCCGCTCGCAGAAGTCGAAGAGGTCGCGGAACTTCCCCTGGTCGCGCCGCGACGCCAGGATCGACTGAATGGCGGCCTCACCCACGTTCTTGACCGCCACCAGACCGAACCGGATCTTGCCTCCCACCACGGTGAAGTCGCTGCTCGACTCGTTCACGTCGGGTGGCAGGACCTCGATGTCCATGCTGCGGCACTCTTCGATGTACTTGACGATCTTGTCCGTGTCGGAGGTTTCCGACGTGAGCAACGCGGCCATGAACTCCACCGGGTAGTTCGCCTTGAGGTAGGCCGTCTGGTACGCGATGATGGCGTAGGCGGCGGCGTGGGACTTGTTGAAGCCGTAGCCGGCGAACTGCTCCATCAGGCCGAAGATCTTGTCCGCCTTCTTCGCCGGCACGCCGCGGGCCACGGCGCCGTCCACGAACTTCTTCCGCTGCTCGGCCATCAGCTCGGGGCTCTTCTTCCCCATGGCCCGGCGGAGGATGTCCGCCTCGCCCATGCTGAACCCCGCCAGGTCGGACGCAATCCGCATGACCTGTTCCTGATAGACCATGATCCCGTACGTCTCTTTGAGGATCGCCTCCATCAGCGGGTGCTCGTACTCTACCTTGGTCCGGCCGTGCTTGCGCTCGATGAACTTGGGGATCTGCTCCATGGGCCCCGGGCGATACATGGCCACCAGCGCCACGATGTCCTCGATGCGGCCCGGCCGGAGCTGGCGCAGCAGGTCGCGCATCCCGGAGGATTCCAACTGGAAGACCCCGAACGTCTTGGCCTCCCCCAGGAGCTGAAAGGCGGCCGGGTCGTCGTGGGGGATCTGCTCGATGTCCACACTGACGCCCCGGGCCTGTTGGATCAGCTTGATGGTGTTGGCGATCACCGTGAGCGTGCGTAGACCCAGGAAGTCCATCTTGAGGAGGCCGATCTTCTCGATGGCCGTCATGGCGTACTGGGTCGTGATTTCTCCCTTGGCCCCCTTGTATAGCGGGACGTGCTCGGTGAGCGGCTCGCTGGAGATCACGACGCCCGCTGCGTGCGTCGAGGCGTGACGGGTCAGCCCTTCCAGCACCTTGGCCGTCTCGATCAGGTCGGCCACGCCGGGCTGCTTCTCTATGGCCTGCCGCAGCGGCGCCGACTCCTTGATGGCTTCGTCCAAGGAGATGTTGAGCGTGTTGGGAACCATCTTGGCGATCTTGTCGCCCTCGGCGTAGGCCATCCCCATCCCCCGCGCCACATCGCGGATGACGGCCTTGGCGCCCAGCGTCCCGAAGGTGATGATCTGCGAGACGTTCTCGGCGCCGTACTTCTTCCGGACGTACTCGATCACCTCGTCGCGCCGCTCGTCGCAGAAGTCGATGTCCATGTCCGGCATGCTGATCCGTTCCGGATTCAGGAAGCGCTCGAACAGCAGGCCATACCTGAGCGGGTCGATGTTGGTGATGGCCAGACTGTACGCCACCAGCGAGCCGGCCGCCGAGCCCCGGCCCGGCCCCACCGGGATCCCGCGCGACCTGGCGTAGCTGATGAAGTCCCAGACCACCAGGAAGTAGCCCGCAAACCCCATCTTCTTGATGACCTCGAGCTCCCGGTTCAACCGCTCCGTCGCATCGCGGCCGGGCTCGCCGTAGCGCTTGCGGAGCCCCTCCTCGGAGAGCGTGCGCAGATAGGAGTCCAGCGTGTGCCCTTCCGGCACGGTGTACTTGGGCAGGCGGATCTTGCCGAAGCTGAGCTCCAGGTTGCAGCGCTCGGCGATGGCGACGGTGTTCTTGACGGCCTCCGGCACCTCGCCGAAGAGCGCCTGCATCTCCGCCGGGGACTTGAGGTAGAATTGCTGGGAGCTGAAGCGCCAGCGGTCGGCGTCCCGCATGGTCTTGCCGGTCTGGACGCAGAGCAGGACCTCGTGGGCCTTGTGATCGCCCGCGTTCAGGTAGTGCACGTCATTGCTGGCCACTACGGAGATGCCCAGACGCTTGGCGAGCGGCAGGACTCCCCGCGTCATCGTGCGCTGGTCCTCCAGGCCGTGATCCTGGATTTCCAGGTAATAGTTCTCTTTCCCCACCGCCTCCATGTAGAACTTGGCGATCTGGGCCGCCTTGGCCTCGTCCGTCTCGAGCAGCGCGTGCCCCAGCTCGCTGTTCAGGCAGCCGGACAGCACGATCAGCCCGTCGCCGTGCTGCGCGAACAGCTCGCGATCGATCCGCGGCTTGTAGTAGAAGCCTTCCAGGTACCCCGCCGTCACCAGCTTAATCAGGTTCTTGTAGCCGGCGAGGTTGCGGCACAGGAGGGTAATGTGGTTCGCCCCCTCGTACTGGCCGTCCTGCGGCGTCCGCTCGAAACGGCTGCCAGGCGCCATGTAAAGCTCGCAGCCGATGATGGGCTTGATGCCTTCCTTGGAGGCCAGCGCGTAGAAGTCCACCGCCCCGAAGAGGTTGCCGTGATCGGTCATGGCCAGGGCTGGCATCCGATACTCCTTGGCCTTGGCGATCAGCCGATCGAGCTGGCACGCCCCGTCGAGGAGGGAGTACTGCGTGTGAAGGTGTAGGTGGACGAAATCGGTGTGTTGCATACCCATCCTTCAGCGAGTGCTCAATGCAAAACGGACAACTGACAGCCAAGAAGCGATCAATCGCACCCATTGACCGGTTGTTCCGCCCGGGGCGGATCGGTTTTGCATTTTACATTGTCCGTGGATTCTTGGCGACGACATCGGCAACCGTCGCTTGGCCGAGGCGAATGATGTCGGCGGTTTGTATCTTCACCAGCAGCTCGACCCGCCCTCCCCCGGCGTAGCCCCACGGCTGCGCCGCCACCCGGGTGTCCACGATCACCGGAATGCGCTCGCGGTGGCCCAGCGGCGGCGTCCCTCCCGCCGGATACCCCGTCTTCGCGAACACCACCTCCGGTTTGGCCAGTTTCAGATTCACGATCCCGGTGAGCCCCTCGACGCGCCGGACATCCACCCGCGCGTTGCCGCTGGCGACCACCAGCACACACCGGCCCGCCGGAGATTGGAACAGGATCGACTTGAAGATCTGCTCCGGAGACACACCCACGGCCGAGGCGGCAGCATCTACGGTGGGCATGTGGGCCCCCGGCGCCACGATCTCCGCCTGGAGCTGCTGCTTCAACAGATAGTCGGCGAAATCGAGGGCATCGTCAGACATCGTCGGGCCACTTTCCGCGGGGTGCCTGTTGACCGACTCGGATTGAACAGCGGAGCGGCGGCGCCTCTGCGCCCCTGCGGACCTACTCCCACTCGATGGTGCTGGGCGGCTTGCTGCTCACGTCGTACACCACCCGATTCACTCCCTTGACCTCGTTGGCGATCCGGCTGCTGATGGTGGCCAGGACGTCGTAGGGCAGCCGGACCCAGTCCGCCGTCATCCCGTCCTGGCTCTGGACGGCGCGGACCGCGATGACGCGCTCGTAGGTTCGCTCGTCGCCCATGACGCCCACCGTGCGGACGGGCAGCAGCACGGCGAAGGCCTGCCAGATCTCCCGGTACAGGCCCGCCCGGCGGATCTCGGCCTCGACGATCACGTCGGCGCGCCGCAGGAGGTCCAGGCGCTCGCGGGTGACGTCGCCCAGGCACCGCACGGCGAGGCCCGGTCCGGGAAACGGCTGGCGCCAGAGGATCGCGTCCGGCACGCCCAGCTCCTTCCCTGCCTCGCGCACTTCGTCCTTGAACAGCTCCCGGAGGGGCTCCACCAGCCGGAACCCCATCTTCTCGGGCAGGCCGCCCACGTTGTGGTGCGTCTTGATCGTGACCGATGGTCCCTTCACGGACACGCTTTCGATCACGTCGGGGTACAGCGTCCCCTGCAGGAGATATTCCATCTGGCCGAGCCGCGCGGCCTCCGCCTCGAAGACCGCGATGAACTCGGCCCCGATGATCTTCCGTTTCTGCTCCGGATCGGCGACGCCTCGCAGCTTTTCCAGGAAGCGATCGGCCGCATCCACCGCGACGAGGCGCAGGCCCAGGTGTTTCCCGAACATCTCGACCACCTGCGCCGCCTCGTCCAGGCGCAGCAGGCCGTTGTCCACGAACACGCAGGTCAGGCGGTCCCCGACGGCCCGGTGCGCCAGGACGGCCGCGACCGCGGAGTCCACACCGCCGGAAAGGCCGCACAGCAGGCGTCCATCGCCGACCTGCTCCCGGATGCGCGCCACACTCGACTCCACGAAGGACCGCATCGTCCAGTCCGGCCGGCACTTGGCGATCCGGAACAGGAAGTTGGCCAGGATGGCCTTGCCCCGGGGCGTGTGCACGACCTCCGGGTGGAACTGGACGCCGAAGAACGGGCGCTCGCGATGGCGGAAGGCGGCGTACGGCGCGTTGTCCGTGTGCGCCAGGACGCGGAAGACCCCGGGAAGGTCGGTCACTTGGTCCCCGTGGCTCATCCACACCGGCAACCGCGACGGCAGATCCGCGAAGAGGTCCTCGGCTCGGTCCACCAGGAGGTCCGCCGGCCCGTACTCGCGACGCGCCGCCCGAGCGACCTGTCCGCCGGCCAGGTCCGTCAGGACGCACAGACCGTAGCAGATGCCCAGGATCGGCAGTCCCAGCGTCAGGATGTCGGGATCCGGCTTGGGTGAATTCGGCTGAAAGATGCTGGCGGGGCTCCCCGAGAGGATCAGGGCGGTCGGCTGAAACGCCCGAATCTCCGCTGCCGGCATGGAGTACGGATGAATCTCGGAATAGACCTTCAGCTCCCGCACGCGCCGGGCGATGAGCTGCGTGTACTGAGAGCCGAAATCGAGGATGAGGATCTTGTCCATGGGTCGAGCCGCCAGCCACGAGCCGTGCAAGCGCGCCGGCCTGTGACTCGCGTCCCTAACTCTCGAGCCGGTAGTTCGGCGCTTCCTTCGTGATGATCACGTCGTGGACATGCGATTCGCGCAACCCGGCTTGCGTGAGCCGGAGGAACTTCGTCTTGGTCCGCAGATCCTCGATGGTCTTGCAGCCGCAGTACCCCATCCCGGCCCGCAGGCCTCCCACCAACTGATACACGAGCGCCGCCAGCGAGCCCTTGTACGGGACGCGGCCTTCGATCCCTTCCGGGACCACCTTGTCGAGATCCGCCTCGGGGTCCTGGAAGTAGCGCTCGCGCCCCGCGCGCGACTGCATGGCGCCCAGGGATCCCATGCCGCGATAGACCTTGTAGGTTCGTCCCTGATAGAGGACGGTCTCGCCGGGGCTTTCCTCGGTCCCGGCGAAGAGCCCGCCCAGCATGACCGAGTGCGCCCCCGCCGCGATCGCCTTCGTGATGTCCCCCGAGTGCTTGATGCCCCCGTCCGAGATGAGCGGCACGTCATGCTTGTTGGCCACCGCCGTGCAGGCGCGGATGGCCGAGATCTGCGGCACCCCCACGCCCGCCACGACGCGCGTGGTGCAGATCGAGCCGGGCCCGACGCCCACCTTGATCGCGTCCGCACCCGCCTTGATCAGATCCTCGGCGGCCTCGGGGGTGACGATGTTGCCCGCCACGACCTCGGTCCCGGAGTAGCGCCGCTTGATGCTGCGGACCATGTCCAGAACGGCCTCCGAGTGCCCGTGGGCCGTGTCCACGACCAGCACATCCGCGCCGGCCCTGATCAGCATCGGCACCCGCTCCAGCGCCTCGGGCCCCACGCCCACCGCGGCGCCGACCCGCAACCGCCCCAGGACGTCCTTGCAGGCGTTCGGGTACATGATCCGCTTCTCGATGTCCTTGATGGTGATCAGGCCCTTCAGGTTGAAATCCTGGTCCACCACCGGCAGTTTCTCGATCCGATGCCGGTGCAGGATCTCCTTCGCCTCCTCCAGACTGGTCCCCACCGGGGCGGTGATCAGCCGCTCCTTGGTCATCACGTCCCCGACCTTGAGGTCCAGCTTGGTTTCGAAGCGCAGGTCGCGGTTCGTGAGAATCCCGACGAGCTTCCCGTTCTTCGTGACCGGCACTCCGGAGATTCGGTATTTCTCCATCACCTCCAGCACCTCATATAGGCGCTGGTCCGGGGACATGGTGATAGGGTCCACCACCATCCCGTACTCCGACTTCTTGACCTTGTCGATCTCCACCACCTGCCGGTCCGGCGCCATGGCACGGTGGATGACCCCGATCCCGCCCTCGCGCGCCAGGGCAATGGCCAGGCGCGCTTCGGTGACGGTGTCCATGGCGGCGCTCACGACCGGAATGTTGATCCGCACGTTTCGCGTGAGGCGCGTGGAGACCTCGACATCCTTGGGGATGACGTCCGACCGTTGCGGACACAACAACACGTCGTCAAACGTCAAGGCCTCGTCGATCGGCCGCATCTCCTGCTCCATTTTGCTTCCCCCTTGCCTGTGTCCCTACCGGTTGCCGCCGGCTGAGCGATTCGCTCGGCGCTCTGCGCTTGGCGCACAGCGGCGTGCGCTCTCTGCACGCTGCCCCCACTGCTCCCCCGCTCTTCCTTTTTCGATCTTCGTGGCTCGCGGCTCACACCTCGCCGTTCAGATCTGCATCGCCGTCTTCACGTCGCCCAGCGTCGCCTGTGCGACCGTGCGCGCCCGCGCCGTTCCGTCGTCCAGGATGGCACGGACCGCATCCGGATCCTGCGCCAGCTTGGCGCGCCGCTCGGACACCGGTCCGAGCACGGGCAGGGCGTGCTTGAGCAGGATCTGCTTGCAATCCAAGCAGCCGATGCCCGCGCTGGTGCAACCCGGCACGACGACCCCCTCGCGCTCGGCCTGCGGCGTGAAAACTTTGTGGAGATCGTAGACCGGACACACCTCCGGATTGCCCGGATCGCTCCGGCGCTTGCGCGCCGGATCCGTGATCATCGGCTTGATCTTGCCGGTCACCGCCTCGGGAGTGTCCGCGAGGAAGATGGCGTTGTCGTAGCTCTTGCTCATCTTCCGGCCGTCCGTCCCGGGAATCTTGGGGAACTCGGTGAGGAGCGCCTCGGGCTCAACCAAGACCTCCTTGTAGAGGAAGTTGAAGCGCCGCGCCACTTCTCGCGTCAACTCCACGTGGGGCACCTGATCGACCCCCACCGGTACGTAGTGCGCCTTGTAGATCAGGATGTCGGCCGCCTGCAAGAGCGGATAGCCGAGAAAGCCGTACGTGTGCAGGTCCTTGTCGGTGATCTGTTCCTGCTGCTCCTTGTACGTGGGCACGCGCTCCAACCAGGCCAGCGGCGTGAACATGGAAAAGAGCAGATGCAGCTCCGCGTGCTCCGGCAGCCGGGATTGCACGAAGAACGTCGCCTTCCGCGGGTCCAGCCCGGCCGCGAGCCAGTCCAGGACCACCTCGGTGGTGTACTCCTTGATCTTCGAGGGTTCCGCGTACTCCGTGGTCAGGGCGTGCCAATCGGCGACGAAAAAGAAGCACTCGTACGTCTCCTGGAGTGTCCGCCAGTTATCCAGGGCCCCGAAGAGGTGCCCCATGTGCAACCGCCCCGTCGGGCGCATGCCGCTCAATACGCGTTTCCGTGTCATGCGATCTCCGTGTGACGCACAGCCATCAGCGGTCAGCTTTCAGCGCTCAGCGGTCAGCCCACGAAAAAATCGTGCGGCTCGCATTTCGTGGCTCACCCGTCTCCCGTCACCCCCACATCCGAAAAAGCGCCAACGTCAGGGTCCGGACCGCGGCACCGAAGATCGGATCCATGATCCCGCTGAAGAACAGCAGGAAGATGATCACGAAGCCGTAGGGTTCCAGTCGGCTGTAGCTGATGGCCTGACGCAGCGGCAGCAGGCCCGACACGACCCGACTGCCATCCAGCGGCGGTATGGGGAGCAGGTTGAAAACCGCGAGGAGAACATTGACCCACACTCCCGTCCGCAGCATCGCGCGCAACGGCACGAGGAACCAGGTCCACTCGGGGCCCAGGACCGCCCAGGGGATCATCCGATAACACAACGCCACGGCCGCCGCCAGAATCAGATTGCTGCCCGGCCCGGCAGCGGCGATGAGGATCATGTCCTGCCGAGGCCGCCGCAGGTAGCGGGCATCCACCGGGACCGGCTTTGCCCAGCCGAAGCCGATGAGGACAATGGCAATCGTACCGATGATGTCCAGGTGGGCCATCGGATTCAGCGTGAGACGGCCCTGCAACCTGGCGGTCGGGTCCCCCATGCGGTTGGCCACCCATCCATGAGCGAATTCGTGAATTGTCAGCGCCAGGAGGAAAACCGGAATGCGAATCGCCAGGTCCTGGATCGTCGCGGCGAGATCGAGCATAGGCTCCTTTCTTCGGTTCAAAGGTAATTAGCGAAACCTACTCGATCCCCCCCTGTTTGTCAATTGGAGACTCGGCGCTTGCCCAGAAGATACGAGAACTTAAGGGCGTTTCGGCGCCGCGGCCTGGCTGCCGCCGACGCGCGTCGAACCCCGCCGTGGCGGCGCCCGCAGAGGGTCATCGCGGACTGCCTAACGGCCGGAAAATGCACCCTCGGGACGTCTTGGCGGGAACAGGGCGCAACGCGGTAGGAGCCGCGGGGAGTCGTCCCCCGGCTTCAGTCGCGGGGCGTCGGCGCTGGAGGCTTCTGCTCCCTCGTCGGCCCGTTTCCCGCGGCTCGGAACGCCGGGGCGAAGCGCCGGCGAACGAAGCGCAGCTCGTCATCCCGGCTCTGGACATGGCCGTCCAGCCGGGCGTACAAGAGTGAGTTCAGGATGTCCCGGTACACCGGGCCCGGTTGGATGCCCAGCGCCCGGAGGTCGTCGCCCCCCAGGAACGGCCGCACGCGCCCCTTGGCGGTCAGAAAATCCCCGATGGCCTTCCGCAGCTCGGGACGGCCGACCACTGCCATGAGGGCCAGGACGACCTCGGTGGAGGCCTCAGCCAGCCAGCGATGCATCCGGCTGGGAGTCGCCTCCCGGGCGCGCTGGAGACTTCGCGCCAGGGCGCGGAGCTGCGCGAGATCTCGGACGGCGGCGTCCGCCGTCCTGGGGGGCGGGCTCAGCCGCCGCAGGATGGCCCGGGCCTCCACGCCCGGTCGCTCCTCGAAGAGCACCAAGAGATAGACGAGCCACGAGGCCGGTTGCGTCGGCAGGTAGAGGAGGCCGTGCCACGCGAGGACCTCGGCGACGCGCTCGAAGCGCTGTTCGGACGTCCGCCCCAGGCTGAAGCGCGGATGGATGGCGGCCAGCGCCCCCAGCGCATCCAGTCGTCGCAGGATCGCCCACGGCCGGGGCTCACGCAGGATCGCCTGCAGCTCGGCAAAGACCCGCGCGCCGGCCACTTTGTCGAGCAGGCCCATCTGAATCGCGTTGGCGGTCAACTGCTCCGCGTGGCGGCTCAGGTGCAGTCCGAACCGCAGTTCGAAGCGGGCCGCGCGCAGTATCCGGGTGGGGTCCTCGACGAAGCTCAGATTGTGGATGATCCGGAGAGTCTTGTCCCGCAGGTCCCGCTGGCCGCCGAAGAAGTCCAGTAGTTCCCCGTACCGGTCCCCGCTCAGGCACACGGCCAGCGCGTTCACCGTGAAGTCCCGGCGGTAGAGGTCCATCTTGATCGAGCTGTGCTCGACCGTGGGCAAGGCCGCGGGGTACTCGTAGTACTCGGTGCGGGCCGTGGCCACGTCCACCTTGAAGCCGTCGGGCAGGGTGAGCACCGCGGTGCCGAACTTTCGATGGCTGGTGACCTTGGCGGACAAGCGCCCGCTCAGCCGCTCCGCGAACGCGATCCCATCCCCCTCCACGACCAGGTCCACGTCCAGATTCTCGTGTCGGAGCAAGAGGTCGCGCACGAACCCGCCCACCGCGTAGATCCGCGTGCCGACGTCGTCCGCCACCGCTCCGGCCGTTCGCAGCAGCGTCTGGACGCGGCCCGGCAGGTGGTTGGCCAGAAGGTTGCTGACGTTGCGCACGGCCGGCTCGCCAAACTCCCGATCCTCCGACGCGGCGAACGTCGGCCGGGTAAGCAGGTCCTCGTAGGCGCAGCGCAGCAGGTCGGCGCGGGTCACCGCCCCACACAGCCTCTGCCCCTTCAAGACGGGAAGGAAGCCCAAACTGCGCTCCACCATCAGCCGCTGCACCTCCGAGAGCGGTGTGTCGGGTGCCACGCGAGGGAATTCTCCACTCATGTACTCGTGGACCGCCGCGTCCCCCAAGCCGTGAAAGGTGGCCTTGTCCACCACCTCGCGCGTGATCAGGCCCACCATGTCGCCGCGCCGGATCACGGGCAGGTGGGCCAGGTTGAAGCGGTTCATGATCTCGGCGGCGCTCCGGATCGTAAAGCGCTCCGGGATGGCTTTCACCGGCACCATCATGATGTCCTGCGCACGCTTGAGCGGCCGGATGACCTCCCGGAGGAGGTGCAGCAGGCGCTCCTTGACCTGGAACAGCGTCAGGTCCTTGATCGTCGCCGAGGCCGCCGTGGCGTGACCGCCTCCTCCAAACGGCTCCACGATCCGGCCGACGTCTACCATCTCCAGCCGGCTGCGCGCCACCAGGTGCACGCGATTGTCCATGCGGACCAGCGTGAACAGGACGTTGATGTTCTCCATGTCCCGGAGCTTGTGGGTCAGCATCGCCAGGTCGCCCACGTAGCGGTCCAGCGAGGCCGTGCTGATGACGACCCGGACGCCGTTGACGGTGTGCGTCTCCGCGGAGCGGATGAGCTCGTTCAGCAGTCCCACCTGCACCGCCGTCAGCTCCCGACGAATGAAATCCGCCACCAGCGTCAGGTTGGCCCCGCGGGAGAGGCAGAAGGCCGCGGCGTGCAGGTCGGCCTCGGTCGTATTCGTGAAGGTGAGGAACCCCGTCTCCTCGTAGATGCCCAGCGCGAATAGCGTCGCCTCCTGGGGCGTGAAGAGCGCCTCCTGCTCACGCAGGAGGCCGACGAGAATCGTCGTGGTGGCTCCCACCTCGCGCAGGACCTCCAGGCTTCCCGCGATGTCCTTGGGATGGGCCGGATGATGGTCGTAGATGTGCACTTCCAGCCCCGGACGTCCGAGGATTCCCTTGAGCGGGCCGATGCGCGTTCCGCGCTTCACGTCCACCAGGACCAGGCGCGTAATCGCGTCCAGCGCGAAACCTCTCAACCGCTCCGCCCGGAGGGGAAACTTCGTCTCTTGCAGGAACTCCCGGACGTTCCGCTCTTGCGAGCCCGGGAAGAGCAGGCGGGCCTTCGGGTAGAGTTTCGCCGCCGCCGCCATGGAGGCCAGGGCGTCGAAGTCGGCGTGGATGTGCGTGCTGATGATCTCCATAGCCTGCTACGAACGGTCCCTCGCGGGGCGATCGGCGCGATCCAGCACGTCGGCCAGCAGTCCGCCGAGTAAGAGTATGATCGCCGTGTAGAAGACCCAGAGCACCAGGCCCACGAAGCCGCCCAGGATTCCGTAGAAGAGGTTGTAGCGGGCGTAGTGCGTGAGATACGTGTTGAAGAGCACGCGCGCCTCAAACCAGAGGATGGCCGCCACGCCGGCGCCTGTCATGGCCCAGGGCCAGCGGATGGCGCGGACGGGTGCGACACGGTAGATGATGGTGAGGAGGCACGCGAGAAGGCCCGAGGTGAAGAAGCGCGGAAAGCCCGGTGCCGTGATGAACGGAGGCAGAACGACGCGGGCGCCGATCGCCACCTCGATCTCCGGCCAGGCCGCCAGGATCCACCCGCCGATCAAGGCGGCGACGAAGAGAAGGCCGGCCGTCGCCAGCATGACAAACGCCACCAGTTTCCGCCGGAGATACGACCGGGTCTCCCGTTCGCCGCTCAGCGTGGTGAGGGAGCTGGTGATGGCGTCGAAGACGCCCATGCCCACCCACAGCAGAAACCCGACCCCGAGGACGCCGGTGACATACCTGGTCTCGACGATGGAGCGCAGAAACGTCTCGACATCGCGGCCCGTCGCGGCGGGAATCAGCCGCCGCAGCATGGTCATGACCTCGTTCACGCCCCGCTCGGACGATCCGAGAACGTACCCGCAGATGGAGCTCCCCAGGAGGAGCAGGGGAATGATGGCCAGCAGCCAGTAGAAAGCGATGCCCGCGGCCATCATCATGACGTCGTATTGGCGCAGGCGCCGGGTGAAGTCGCCGATGACCCGGCCCAGCCATCCCTTCCGTCCCGCCATCCCGTCCTCCTTTCCGCGCGTACGCGGGTAGCATAGACATTCTCCTCGGAGGACACAAGCCAAAGCCGCGGTTCCATCGAGCGCCGGCGGCGCACGGCCTGGCTCGTGTGGTGCCCCCGCGGCCGATGGTCGTTCACCTTGCAACGCCCGCGCGCTTGTGCTAGCGTGCGCCCGGTTGGATCTCTTTCGAGAGGAGCGAACCGTGGGGCAGACCGCGCTGATCCTGTTCTTGCTCCTTGCCACGGGCGTGGCCATCTTCGCCGTGCAGAACGCGGGACCCGTCACCGTCCGTTTCGGCTTCTGGTCGCTGGAGTTGTCGCTCGTCGTGGTCATCCTCGTGGCGGCCGCCCTCGGTGCGATGATGGCCTCGCTCGTCAGCCTCCCGGCCTGGTTCCGGGACCGGCGCCTGCTTCGGCACCAGACCAAGGAACTGAACGCCCTGCGCGCTTCGCGCACAGGGACGACCCCATTATCCACCCCACCGGAAGCGTCGGCGCCCCCGTGGCCGCCAGAGCCCCCCAGCCCGAGCCCTCCCGCCCGCAGTCTCTGATCACGTCCGGCGGCGCCATGTGCGACCGCCGTCGACCGCGTCCGCGAAGAGGGCTGGCGTCGCCCTGGCTCGTGCGTTAGACTTCGGACAAGGGAGGTGCGCCATGAACGCCGCAGCGATTGCCCTCGTCGCCGCGCTTGCGGTCCCCGCGGCGCCGGCCGTCGTCCAGCAGAGCCAGACACCGCAGCCCAGCTCCACCACCCCGGCCTATATCGAGCGCGTGGCTCCGGCCGTGGTCGGGATCGACACCAAGATCCCCCTGGATCGACCCTCGGCCCTGACCCTCGGCCCGGCGCGCTCGGGCAGCGGGGTGATCTTCGACCCCGCCGGCTACGTGGTGACGGTCGCGTACATCCTGACCGACGCCACGCTCATCCAGGTTCGGCTGCGCGACGGCCGCGTGGTCCCGGGGCGATTCGTCGGACAGGACTACGAGAGCGGCATCGGCGTGATCAAGCTGGAAGGCGCGGGCCCGTGGCCGCATGCCCCCCTGGGGAACTCGTCCACGGTCAGCACGGGAGATCCCGCCGCCATCGTCGGCGTCACCGGTGAGAATGAAGTGTCGGCAACCCAGGGCAGCATCCAAGACATCAGGCGTTTCACGGGCTACTGGGAGTACCTCCTGGAGCGGGCGTTCATCGTCGCCCCGCCCAACGCCTCCTTCGGCGGCAGCCCGCTGGTGAACACGCAGGGCGAGATCATCGGGGTCACATCGCTCCGGCTCGGCGACCCGCCGAACGTCAACCTGGCGATCCCGATCGAGTATTTCCTCGCCGCCAAGGACGAACTCTTCAGGGAGGGGCGCGTCAAGAGCCGGCCGCCTCGCCCCTGGCTGGGCCTGTACACGGTCGAGACCCCAAAGGGACTGGTCATTGCCGGTGCCGCGCCCTCAGGCCCTGCGATCGATGCGGGATTCGAGCGTGGCGATGTGATCGTGCGGCTGAACGCGGAAAAGGTCGAGAGCCAGGAGGATTTCTACCGGAAGCTTTGGAAAACGCGGATCGGCGAGGAGGTCAACATCGTCGTCTTGCGCGAGGCCAAGTTCCAGGTCATCGCCGTGCGCACTATCGACCGCCAAAATCTCCTTCGCAAACCGGGCAACTAATGGAATGTCTGATCGGGAACCTCAAAGGCGGTGACGGCGCCGAATTCCTTCTCGTACCGTCGCAGGTTCTCGGCGAGAAGGCTCACGATGCGCTTCAGGTGACCCGGGGTTACGATGATCCGGGACACGAGATGCATCCCGCTGGGTGAGTTCAGGATCCAATCCAGGATGAATTCCTCGGCGCTGTGCGCCATGAGGAGATTGTTGCTGAAGTGTCCTCTGGACACCTCGTCGCCCGTGGTCACCTGGATCTGCTGCCGTTGCTGCGGAGTCTGTTCTGAATTCGCCATGCCACCCTCCGTCATTGCCCCGTGCATCCCAGGGGGGCGTGCGGCCTATCGCGCTGACCCGACGCCCCGGATTTCCCAGGCCGTCTCCTACCCGGCAGATGTGCGATCTGACTGCTGATCGCTGACTGCTGATCGTTGTTCCCGTCCCCTACCCGGCCGAGGGGCGACTCCTCCGCGGCAGGCCGCAAAGGGCGAGCCACGCCATCCAGTAGAGGTTCGACCCGATTGCCATCATGGTCTCGGCCGCTCGCTGCGACGGCTCTCCACTCGCGTTTCTGCCGCCGCGAAGCGTCCAGAACAACACTACCAGAAACGATCCTGTGACGCCAAGCACCGCCGCGCCGGGGACGTCCCCGGCGGATCGGATGGTTTCCGGGTCCATCCCCTCCCACGGTACCACTTGCAGCTGCCCCTGGCCGCGCAGCGGCCCCCCGAATCGCTCCAGGTCGAGGCCGAGCAGCGCCTCCTCGCGGAGGCCGTCCTGCGGGCACACCACGATGGCCGTGTCGATCATCGGACCCTTTCGGTGGATGGGAAACCGTCAACCGATCGCGAGAAAACACAGGGCACGCCGCTTCTCATGCTCGATCGCCGCGATGGCCGTGGTCGCGCTCGGGAGCCCTTTCCGCTTGATTTCTCACCTATCCTAAACCACACTTCTCTACGCGCGCAATACTCGTCGGCCGGCCGCCCGAGGATCGCTCGCGACGGAAGTGCGCGACTCGAGGTCATGATGCCTGAGGCGACGTTCTGGTTCTCCAGTCCGTTCCGAGAATGGATCGGGCAGCGCACGGTGACTGTCCGTTGGGAGGACCGGATCACGCTGCGAGAGGTTCTCGAGCGGTTGGGAGCCGAGCACGCCGCGTTCCGGGTCAACGTTACCGATGGCGGCCTGACCCAGGATTCGTTCAACCATCTGGCCGCAGTCATCGTGGACGGAGACTTTCTCGCGCTGCACTCGACGGTCCCGGCCGGCGCCGAGGTGCATGTGTTCACTCCTCTGGCCGGAGGCGCCGGTCGGCCGACGAAAGATCCGACCCGCGCCTTGCGCGCGACCCTTGCTTGGCCCTCCCCTCTCGTCAATGTTAAGGTGTCGTACATGGCGGCTACCCACCGGCCGCCATTCTCTCGAGCCAACTAGGAGACACCCGGCACCCTCGCCATCCTCATCCTCAACATGATTGTGAGGTTCCTGGCCGTCGAGTTCCTGCCCCGGGAGTCGGCGGCGGAGGCCAACGCTAGGTGGCCGCACAGGCGCGCCGCTCCATGACTTTCTGGGAAATGTGGAGAGAGGTTTGTGGACCGGTGCAGGAGGACCGGCGGCCTTACAGCGCGGACGGGCCGCCGCCCTGATCCAGCCGCTCAATCTTCGGAAGGATCTCGTCCCGGGCGCGGACCAGGTCTGCCTGGAAATCGATCTCGACCCAGGGGAGGTCTCCCACCTCGACCACGCCGATAGGGATTTCGCCGGCCAGCTCGCGGAAGGCGTCTTCGTACTCCAGGGAATCCTTGCCGGTTTCGATGAACTCCTCCAGGATGCCCCGGAGGATCTCCGCGCCCTCGGCCGATAGGCGCAGCATCCCCACCTCTTCGCCGCGAATGCGCGGGTCCTGACCTATCTTCTTCGTGACCTCGACGACCCACTCGTCCTCGCAGACGACCTTCTGCTCCTCGCCCGTATCCTGGAACTGCTCGTCCACGGCGATGACATTGCCGTCCGGCGCCGCCAAAAGCCGCGCCAGGAGTTCCCGCGGGTAGAGAATGTCGGCGTCCATGATGATCACGTCGTCATCGAACTCGTGCCGTGCATGCCACAGCGAGAGGATGTTGCCGCGCATGTACCGGTCGTTTTCCACGACGCGGACGCGCACCCCGGCCGGGCCACGGGCCGCCTCGGCCGCCACCTGCTCTTTCAGGTAACCCACAACCAGGACGGCCTCGGGGATCCCCAGGGCCACGAACGCCTCCAGGTAACGGCGCAGAAGCGTCTTCCCGCCCAATTCCAGGAGGCATTTCGGGGTGGCTTCGGTGTGCGGTTTGAGTCGCCAACCTACACCGGCAGCCAGAACGATGGCACGCACGGTCATCCTCGACGGAAGAGAATCGGCCGAGTGAAAAAATCGGCGCGATGCTACGCGAGAAGAAACCGGGGTGTCAAGCGGAAAGCCCTTGTCGAGCGGACGCTCCCGTGTGCGCCATGGCGAGACCGTCTCAAACAGCACCGGCACCATCGCCGCGCACGGCGGCCCACCACTCCTTGATCCAATACCATCGGGTCGGCACTTCCATGAGCAGTCGCCGCCCGGTAGCGTGCTAGGAATGGGTACCCTGCCCCGAGTGATTGCTCCACCCCGACGGCTGGTTCCGGTTACCGCACCCCAGTCTCCTGAGCCAATATCACACACCAGTGCCGTGCCGCAGGATTACTCGGATCGCATTCTCGACCGTGTCCACCCCGCTCACATCCCTCAAGATCTTCTCGGCCTCAGCTCTCCTTTCCGGTGTGTCGACATCGCCACTTACCCGCACCGTGCCTGGCTCCGTCACGGCCACCGACAGCGAGGCGGAAAAGCCCTGGCTCACGGTCGCCTCGAGCAGGGCGGCCTCCGCCCGGCGCGCCAGGGCCAGCATGCCCAAGGCGCGGAGGGCCTCCCCGGAGGCATCAGAGATGGCCGGGGAGCGGACCACGTGGAGCACCGTGCTGACCGCCACGGGCACACTCAGCTTATCCATGTTGAGGACAAGGTCGTAACGCGCCGGGTCCTCCCAATCCACCCCGAACGCGAACTTGACGAGCGCGCTGCGTTCATCGTCGCTCCGCTTGATCGCGCGCACCGCCGCCTCGCGGGTCCACCCCTGCTTGAGCAGCGTGCGAATGCGGCTCTCCGGGGACGCGGTGACCCAGACGTGCAGGGCGCACTGGAAGTCCCGGAGGAGGACGTGGCTCCCCCGGCCGAGGAAGACGGCATCGCCCTGTTTGGCCAACTCATAGAGGGCCGAGGCGAGTCGTTCGAGGTAGACGATGGGTCGTTGTGAGAAGATCTGCTGGAACACGGAGGGCGCGCGCGCGTCGGTCTCCCGGACATTGTCCAGGACGCCCAGTTCTTGGGCCACGTGGCCGATGGCCTCAGTATCGTAGAACCGATACCCGAGTTCGCTGGCCACCCGCTTGGCGACGTCGGATCCATGGGTCCCCATCTTCCGTGACACCGTAATCCATTTCATGGCCGGCCCTCCTGTGTGTGGTGCTGATGCCCCGCTGAAGTCTGCCGGGATCGTGCCGGGGTCCCGTGGGGTGGGCCGCGAGGGCTCAGTGTTCCAGCCGAGACACCGCGTTATGCGGAGGATGGTGAGACGAGCCTACGCCAGCCGCCCCTTGCCGGGCCGACCTCTTCCTTGCACAGAACAACAGACGGTGAGCCTTCCCCTCAGCGGCTGCGCTCCCATGCCCGGGTCCCTCGACCCGCCGCCTTCGGGCACAGGGAGGGGAGGTGTTCCGTTCAGCCGTGCATCCTGGTTACGCGGTTGCCGTTGCCCCGTTTCCTGCGTCGCGGATTTCACGCCTCGCGGAGTAAGCCGTTGTAAGAGAATGAGTTGAGCGGAGACGTTCCGAAACGGCATAAGGAGCCGTAACGAAATAGAAAAGGATGTACAAAATATTTCGTAACGGCTCCTAAGGACCGCCGCGCGGCCCCGGGGCCGTCCGAGCCGTGCCCCTGTCACCTGCCGGTTGGGGCTATGTGCCCTGGAAGGTCGGAATGAACACGACCTTCGACCGCACCTCGGTGACGCCGTCGACTTGGCGCGCCACTAGGTCGATTGCCTCGTCGAGGTCCGGCGAGTAGGTCTCGCCGGTAATCGTCACGATGCCGTCCTCGGCCACGACGTTCAGCTCGACACCCCTGGTTCGAGCATCCGTGCCCAACTTGGCCCGAACCTGGCTCCCCAGCGTGAGGTTCCGCATGGCCCGCCGCGATTCGGCGGTCGCCTTGAACTCGTCTTGCTCGGTCAGGCGGGTTACGGTCTCGCACGCGGTGCCGAGGCTCATGCGGCTCAGATTCAGGATGACGTCGTAGAGGTTCGGGTCATCCCATTCGACGTCGAAGAGGAACCGGACCCACTGCCGCCGTTCCTTGTCCACCTTGTCGATGTACGCCAGCGCCTCCGCAGGCCCGAGTTCTTGCTGCTCCCGCGCCACCTTGACGCGGTAGTCCGGGTCGGCAATCACGCGCACCCGGAGAACGTGCCCAATGCCGGGCAGCAAGAGATGGCCGACCAACCCGTGATAGACGAGGTTGTCGGCCCGGGCCTGCTCGCAGAGGGCGGCGCGCACGAACGCCAAGTGGGCCGTCCGCTCTCCGACCACGCGGTGCCAGAAGGAGGGCCGCTTCTCCATCGCGGCCACGAGGTCCTTGGCCGGGACCCCATACGCCTTGGCGGCCGCCTCCAGGTTCGTCTCGCGGCTGAGACACCGGTAGCCGAGCCGCTCCGCCACGCGCTTGGCGAGCGCTTCTCCCCCGCTGAATGTCCCTCGGGAAATGGCAACAATTGACATCGCACCCCTCCTGTTTGAAGAGACAACCCGCCGCACGATGCCCTATAACCATCCGCTCGCTCGCGGAGTCCGTGCGACCATTGCCAGGTTGCGTCTGGGCGCCCAGGTCCCTTGCGAACCCAGCGGCCACTCGGACTCCACGGCCGATCGTAGGGGGCGATTTTCCTCCACGCTCGCCGGGCCAACAGACAGTCGCGCTCGGTCGCACCGCCCTTCGGCGGCGGGCGAACCTGCCCACCGTGTCCCGACTGTGCTTCCCTACTTAATAAGATGGTCCGCACCCACCCCTGTGTCAATATTCCTTTTTGCTGATGACAGCCGCATCCGGGCGGTCGGATACTCCCCAGTAGGCTCTGCGGCGCGGCCCATCGTCCAATGCGCTGCCGATCATCTCGTCCATCCCGGACGGGGCCACGAAGCGAGTGAGTCTGCGGGTCCACCGAAGCGCGGACCGCTATCCTGGGTGACGCAGTCCTCCTCCGGCGACTGTGACACCGCGATAATGTGACGTTGACCCATTATGGCTCTTGGGGTAACCTCCGCGGAACCTGGACCAGCCGCATCCCGCGCGCCTTCCGGGACAGATCCCCCACGGAGCGTGTCATGACCACCTCCCCGAGATCCAGCGGCAGCCCCGACACCACAGGGCCGGTCTCCCCCACCAGGGACGACATCGATCGACTACGATCCGACGGGGCACGTCCGGAGAAGCAGGAAAGGACAGATCAGCGTCTCGAGCGGATCAAGGAACTCGGGTGCCTGTACGCGTTCTCAGAGTTGCTGCAAACCCCCGGGCTCTCAGTGCCTGCGATGTGCCAGGGCGTGGTAGAACTCCTCCCGGCGGGCTGGCAGTACCCGGAGAGTGCGTGCGCCCGCCTGACCTTGGAGGGGCAGCACTTCGCGACCGAGAACTTTCGGGAAACCGGCTGGAAACTGGCCAGTCCCATTGCAGTGCACGGCAGGCCCGTGGGCGCCTTGGAGGTGTACTACCTCAGCGAGAAGCCGGTCTGCGGTGAGGGCCCATTCCTCCTGGAGGAACGGCGCCTCCTCAACGCGTTGGCCGGGCGATTAGGGACGACCCTCGAGCGCCGGCAGGCTGAGGCGGCGCTCCGCGAGAGGGAACTCTTATTCCAGACCCTGGCGCAGGTGTCCCCCGTCGGCATCTTTCGCACCGATGTCCGAGGCGACTGTGTGTACGTCAACGAGCGCTGGTGCGAGATCGCCGGGATCTCCGCCGACGCCGCCCTCGGGCAAGGCTGGGCGCGGGCCATTTATCCCGCGGATCGGGACCGGGTCGTTGCCGAATGGTATCGCAGCGCAGAGGAGAATCGGCCGTTCAAAATGGAGTACCGGCTGCAACGGCCCGACGGCGTCTCGACCTGGGTCATGGGCCAAGCCATGCGAGAGCCCGGTGACCTCGATCAACCTCGCGGGTACGTCGGCACGATTACGGACATCACCGACCGCAAGCACATGGAAGAGGCCCTTCGGAAAAGTCAGGAGAATCTCAATCGAGCGCAGGCGGTGGCGCACCTCGGGAGCTGGCACCTCGACATTATGGGGAACACCCTCACCTGCTCCGACGAAGCCTATCGCATCTTCGGGCTCCCACGTGGCACGTCCCTGACCTACGACCGCTTCCTGGAACTCGTCCATCCAGAGGACCGGCAAGCACTCGATGACGCATGGCGAGCGGCCCTTGCCAGCGGATGGGCAAGCCTGGAGTACCGCATCCTCGTCGCCGGGGACACCCGGTGGATCAGCGGCATTGCCGAAATCGAACGCGACGAACGCGGCACCCCGCTGCGGGGCGTCGGCACCAGCCAGGACATCACCCGGCGCAAGGCCGTGGATGATGCGTTGCGGACCCACGTGGAGCAGCTCGAGGCCCTCCGGGCCGTCAGCGCCGAAATCACCCGGGAGCTCCACCTGCCCACACTGCTGGACCTCATCGTGCGCAAGGCGATCGCCTTGGTGGGGGGCGCGGGGGGGACCATTTTCCTCTGGGATGAAAGCGGCCAGCTTCTCACCCCCCACATCTGGATCGGCCACAGCGGGCCGTGGGCGTATGACGGGCAGGTCCGCCTCGGCGAGGGGCTCGTCGGGCTCGTCGCAGAGCGGCGGGACGGGCTGATCGTCGACGACTACCGAAACTGGCCCCACGCGCGGCCCTTCATCCTGCAGCAGACCAATGTCACGGCGGCGGTCGCCGAGCCGCTCGTCTGCCGCGACCGCCTCCTGGGGGTGATCCTCATCGACGATCAGGGCGGTGGGCGGCACTTCACGGACCAAGATCGCGCACTGCTCGGCCTCTTCGCGGCCCAGGCGGCGGTCAGCATAGACAATGCGCAGCTGTACACGCAGGTGCGACAGGACGCGGAGGAGTTGGAGCGGAAAGTGGAGGACCGGACCCGGGACCTCCAGGCCGCCTACGCGGATATGGAGGCGTTCGCCTACTCCGTCTCGCACGACCTCCACACCCCCCTGATCAGCATCGACGGCTTCAGCGACCTCCTGCTCAAGAAGTATCAGACCGTGCTGGATGCGCCGGGGCAGGCGTATCTCCGGCGGGTGCGCGTCGCGACGCACCACATGATGGAGCGCATCAACGCCCTGCTGACCCTGGCACGGGTCAGCCACCAATCCATCGCGCTGGAGCCCGTCAATCTCAGTGCCCTGGCGCAGGCGGTCGCCAGCGAACTGCGCCAGCGGGAACCGGACCGTGCTGCCGAGATTCACATCCAGGACGACCTCGTCGTGCACGGCGACGCACAGTTGCTCCGGGCGCTCCTGGAGAACCTCCTGGGGAATGCGTGGAAGTTCACGATGCGCCGCAGTCCGGCCCGGATCGACGTCGGACGGCTTTCCGGAGAGGCGAAAGAGGCAGTCTATTTCGTGCGGGACAACGGCGCGGGGTTTGACATGGCGTACACCGACAAACTCTTCGGACCGTTCGAGCGTTTCCACACGGCCGACGAGTTTCCTGGGACTGGGATCGGCCTCGCCACGGTGAAGCGGATCGTCCAACGACACGGGGGCCGCGTGTGGGCGGAGGGCGAGGTTGACGCGGGGGCCACGTTCTTCTTCACCATCGGCCCCCCGACTCCCGAGGCCGACCCGAGCGCATGACGGAGGGTTGCAGTCAAGAATGACGCATGGCCATCGCAGGGGCCGACACGTCGCCTGATCCGCCGCTCGATTGGGTCAGGCTGCTTGTCGGTATGCACGGCCAGCCGTCCGATCGTCGCAGGGCCCCTGAACGCAATACCCTATCACTTCCCCCTATTCATTCGGGTCGCGGGTGGCCGGGAGCGGGAGAGCCTTCAGGGTTGTCCCCACGGGCGGACGCCGACTCGCCGTTACCTCGGAACGCGCGCGACTGCTCGGCCATCTCGCGCAGCCGTTTCAGGACGCGGAAGTTCACGCTGCCGTCGGGGTACGCGCCTTCGGGACCGCGATCGCCGGCGGGGACGCCGGTGAGAATGGCGATACCCTCATCAATCGTGCGCACCGGGTAGACGTGAAACTTCCCCTCGCGGACGGCTTCGATCACGTCTTCCCGGAGCATCAGGTTCCGCACGTTACTCTGCGGGATCAGCACGCCTTGGTCGCCGGTGAAGCCCCGGGCCTTGCAGACATCGAAGAAGCCCTCTATTTTGGCGTTCGCTCCTCCGATGGCTTGCACCTCGCCGTGCTGATTGACCGAACCGGTCACGGCCAGGCTCTGCCGGATGGGGAGTTCTGCCAGGCTGGAGAGGATAGCGTACAGCTCCGCCGAGGAGGCGCTGTCGCCCTCTACCTCCTCGTAGAGCTGCTCGAAGGCGACGCTGGCGCCCAAGGCCAGCGGTGTCTGGCTCGCGTAACGCCCGCCGAGATACCCAGAGAGGATCAGGACCCCCTTGCTGTGGATCCGGCCGCCCGTCTTGGCCTCGCGCTCGATGTCCAGGACTCCGCCCCTCCCGAGGAATGTCCGGGCGGTAATCCGCGAGGGCTTGCCGAAAAGGTAGTCGCCCAGAGGGATCACGGCGATCCCGTTCACTTGCCCCACGACTGCTCCCTGCGTGTCGATGAGGAGGGTTCCCTGGAGGATCAGGTCCTGCAGGAGCTCCTCGACACGGTTCGAGCGATAAATGCGGGCCTGAATGGCTGCCGCGACGTCCTCGGTCCCCACGCGGGCGTGGCCGCGGTGCTCGGCCCAAAAGCTCGCTTCCCGCGCGACGTCCAGGATTTCGGCGAAGCTGGTCGAGAGCCGCTCCTGATCCTCCACCATGCGGGAGCTCTGCTCCACCAGCTTGGCTACGCCACCGCGATCGAAGGGCCGCAGGCCCTCCTCCTGGCAGCAGGTGGCCAGGACCCGAGCGAGGGCAAGGACGTTCTCCGGCGTCCGCGCCACGTGGTCGCTGAAGTCGACCTTGACTTTGAACAGCTCGGCGAACTCGGGATCGTAGGCGTAGAGGAGATAGTACAGGTACGGGCTTCCCAGGAGGACGACCTTGACGTCCAAGGGGATAGGCTCCGGCTCCAGTGAGACGGTGCTGATCATGCGGAACTGCTCGCCGGGCTCCTCGATTCGGATGCGTCGGTTCTTCAGCGTGCGTTTCAGGGGGTCCCAGGAGAAATACTGCTTCAGCAACTCCAGCACCTCGATCACGAGATAGCCGCCATTGGCGCGGTGCAGGGCCCCGGCCTTCACCAGCATGAAGTCGGTAAAGAGGGCGCCCATGTGGGCCTGGTGGTCGATCCGTCCCAGGAGGTTCTGGCAGGTGGGGTGCAGTTCCATCACCACAGGTGCCCCATCGCCGTCCCCATGCTCCACCAGCACGTTCACCCGATACCGGTCGAAGAGGTCACGGCCGGGAGGGGCCATGGCGAGGAGCTCCATGGGGTTGGCCTGGCCACTCGCGGCGCGACGGAACAGGTCCGCGTGCTCGACAATGTCTTCCCGTACCGCCTCGAGGTGGGCGACGATCTCCGGCGCGTCCGCGTATTTCTCTTTCACCTCCTCGACGAATTGGCCGACCACGGAGGATGCGACCTCTCGGTCTAAGGCCTCCAAGCGCGCCCTGGACTCCTTCTCGAGTTCCCGGAAACGCCGAAGCGTGGCGGCGAGGTCGGCCTGGACTGCCTCGTAGCGGGTCTGGAACTCCTGTTGGGCGGTCTCGTCCATGCTCCGCAGTGTCTCTGTGTCCAGCGGCTTTCCGTGGAGAATCGGCACCGCGATCAGGCCGCTGGGGGTCTTGGCCAAGCCGAAACGCTTGGCCTCGACCCGCTCCTTCAGTGCCGCCAACTCCTTCGCCTGCTCCTTCTCGGCGCCCTGAGTGATACCGTTTTTCTGCTGCTCGTAGGGTTCCGCCTCGAAGGCGCGTGGGATGCCGGTCTTGACGTCGTCGATGAGACGGTCGCAGTCTCGCTGGAAGACCCGGGCCCGCCCCGACTGGAGGCGAATGGCGCGGGGCCGGTGCGGGTCGGCGAAGTTGTACACGTAGCACCAGTCCGGAGGCGTGGGGAGTTTTGCGGCCTCGCGGGTCAGGAACCGCCTGACGGCCGTGGCTTTCCCGGTGCCCGGCGGTCCCAGGGCGAAAAGATTGAAGCCCGCGCTCCTGATCCCGATCCCGAAGGTGATGGCCTGCACGGCCCGGTCTTGGGCCACGATCTCGTCCAGTGCCCTCAGGTCATCGGTGGTCTCGAATGGCAGAGCGTCGATCGGGCAGGTGCGGCGCAGCGCTTCGACGGAGAGCGGCGTGGTCATGGACCGGACCTCCTGAGGACCACCGACACTCTATTGGGATTCCTCCCTCAGCGCAAGGGAGCAGGCGGTGAGGCCCAGGCGTGAGTCTGGCGCCCGTCAATGAGACATCAGGGTGGGCACGGTCATGGTCTGGAGCATCCCCCGCGTGGCCCCCCCGAGGACGATCTCCCGAACCCGCGAGTGCCCGTAGCCGCCCATCACGAGCAGATCTGCCTGGCAGTCGCACGCCCACGACAGGAGCATCGCCGCCACCTCGATATCCTGGGCCGGGACCCACGAGGCCTCGGCCTTCACCCCGTGACGAGAAAGGTGTAGCGCTAGGTCTGCCCCGGGTAGGTCGCCGTCGCCACTCACGCCCCCTCGCGGATTGATCGCCAGGACGGTGACTTGCGCCGCCTGCTGGAGGAGGGGCAGCGCATCGTTGACCGCCCGGGTGGCCTCGCGGCTCGCGTTCCACGCGACCAGCACTCGCTCGCCGATGGTTGCGAAGGTGCCCGCATACGGCACGACGAGGATCGGGCGGCCCACCCCCATGAGCAGACGCTCGGGCAGCGCGCGTGTGGGACGGCCCACGTGCGGCGCCGGCTCCGTCTGCCCGACGATGACCATGTCCGTGTATCTGGCGTGGAGGGTGGCAATCTCCGCGACATCGCCTTCGCGCTCGCGCCACTCCGTTGCGATCCCGGCCACGTCGGCGAGCGAGCGGAACAGGTGCTGCGCCCGCAGCGCGGCCTCGTGCCAGGCCTGGCGCTGCCTCTCCACGTAGTCAGCGGTGGGCCGGACATACGCTTCGCCTTCCGACTGAGCCCACGCGGGGAAGTGCGGGGGCTCTGTGACGAAGAGGCCGGTCAGGTGCGCACCAAACCGGCTGGCCACGTGGACCGCCACGTTGAGGCGGGCCGGGCAATTCTTGGAGTTGTCCACGACGACGAGTACGTCCTTGAATCCTGTCATGGTACTGCTCCTCCGCCCACACTTGCCCCGAAGGGCGGCCGGCCACCGCGAATGGGTCGGATGATCTCGACAACGGCGAACAGCCGGTCGCCATGAAACCCGCCCATGGGTGCGGTGATCGCTACGGTTCCGGTGGAGCGGCCGGTTCCCTGCGTGGCATGTCGCGGGTTCAGCGCGACCCACCCTCCCGGGCGCAAGTCACACACCGGTGCGGAACACCGGGAACACCTCGATCATGTTCTCGACCACCTCTACCCCCTTCACCGATCGCAAGACGTTTTCGGCGTTGGCCTTCTGCCCCTCCGTCTCTACACGGCCACTCACCCGGACCTTCGAAGGCGTCACCGCGGACACGGAGAGTGCAGGGGTGATTTCGAGTCCAAAGGTCGCCTCGCTCAGGGCAGCCTCGGCACGGCTGGCCAGGGCCAGCATGCCCAAGGTCTGGATGGCGTCCGTGGATGCTTCGGAGATTTCCGAGGACCGGACCATATGGAGCACAGTGCTCACCGCCAGATTCACGCTCACCTTATCCATGTTGAGGACGAGGTCGTAGCGCGCCGAGTCCTCCCAGTCCACCCCGAAGGCGAACTTGAGGACCGCGCTCCGTTCGTCATCGCTCCGCTTGATCGCGCGCGCCGCCGCTTCGCGCGTGAACCCCTGGTCCAGGAGCGTGCGAATGCGACTCTCCGGGGAAGCCGTCACGCGGACGTGCAGGGCGCACGGAAAGTCCCGCAGGAGGAGGTGGCTGCCCCGGCCCAGAAAAACCGCATCGCCCTGCTTGGCGAGTTCGTAGATCACCGAGTACAGCCGTTCGAGATAGACGGCGGGCCGTTGAGAAAAGATCCGCTGAAAAAAGGACGGCGCCTTCTCATCGACTTCCCGGACGCTTTCCAAGACGCCCAGTTCCTGGGCCATATGGTGGATGGCCTCGGTATCGTAGAACTGATACCCGAGTTCGCTCGCCACCCGCTTGGCGATGTCGGATCCGTGCGTTCCCACCTTCCGGGACACCGTAATCCATTTCATGGCCGGTCCTCCTTGTCCCCACCGACACACTGAACCATTCACTGTCGCTACAAAGAACGTATGCCGACCCGAGACGGCTGTCAAGGTGGGTGTGTCCCTCGCGTGGGGAGTTGGGGCGCAAAAGAGAACGGCTTAGGCGTCGTATCTCCCTGGTCGCCGTGGCTGTAAGCCGTTGTCAAAGAATAAGTTGAGCGGAGACATTCCGAAACGGCATAAGGAGCCGTAACGAAATAGAAAGAGATGTATAGGTTATTTCGTAACGGCTCCTAACTGAGTGAGCCCCTCAGTGCGGCGCGATCCGTTGGTTCAAAACCCTCGCCAAACTGATCCCCTTCCGTGCGGGCTCATGGATGACGGAACGGGCGTCCTACAAGGTACCCCTCACCAATGTCCCGAGTGTTTGCAGCCCGATACACTGCCTCCTACGCCATAGGGAGGACCGATTCCACCTCGATTGTCCGCGAACGCGTGGAGGGGACCGTCGGAGGTCCACGCCGTGCCCCGCCCCTCCATTCCGTCGAGGTTGCGTTCGAAGCGTTTTCCGGGTTGACATAGGGAGGGGCGCGTACCATTTTACTGAGTAGGGAGGCGTGTCCCGGCCTGTGGGATGCAGGGAAACCAAAGCTCGGAGCAATACCTCCGAAGGCGCCGCCTGGCCTACGTGCAAGGCCGGGGAGCGTATCTTGGTGGGGGCGATGAATTTCGCACGGCGAGGGGAGTCACGCAGGGAAACGGACCTGACGCCAACCGCGTAAGGGCATGCCCCCCACGAATGGTAGACTCGACACGGCACCAACTGGGGGGCTCACGTCTTCGCGAAGGAGGGACGCGATGGCTATTATTGCGATTTCCCGCGGTACGTTCACCGGAGGGGAGGCGCTGGCCAAACGCGTGGCCGAGCGCTTGGGATATCGGTGCCTTGGGCGCGAGGAGAATCTCAAATTGGTGGCCAAGATGTACAGGGTCTCGAAGGAAGGATTCACCGCGGCGATGGAGAAGCGGCCTCCTTTCTGGGAGCGGGTCCTCGGCGAGCGCGCCGGCTATCTCAACATCGTGCGCGCCACCCTGTGTGAACAGGCAGAGAGCGACAATCTTGTCTACCACGGCTACCTCGGGCATCGCCTGCTGCCAGGCGTCTCCCATGTCATTGGTGTTCGGGTCATCGCCGATCGAGAGTTCCGCGTTCAGGCGGCCATGCAGCAAAAACACCTTCCTCGCGACAAGGCACTCGCCTACGTCCAGAAGGTGGACAAAGAACGGCAGGAGTGGACGCGGTTTCTGTTCGAAGTCGACTGGAACGACTCTCAACTTTACGACGCGGTCCTGAACCTGAGCCGGCTGAGCCTCGAGGCCGCTACCGAGACGGTGGTCAACCTAACCAAGGGAGACGAGTACAGAGCAACCGCGGAATCGCTGAAGGCCATGCGCAATCTCACGTTACAGAGCCGGGTCGCCGCAGTACTGGCCACGGATTTCCGCACCCGGGATACCGAAGTGGAAGTAACCGCCGCCGACGGAATCGTGACCGTCACCGGAACAACGCGGTGGCCGGAGGTCGAGCGGGCGGTCCCTGTGGTGGTGCGTGCGGTGCAGGGCGTGAAGGAAGTCCGGTCGCAAGTTTTCACTCCAGTTCGGTAGGCCAGATAGCTCCATGAAAACGGGAATCGTTCGTCCTCGGGTCAAAGGCGGACGATTACTGTAGAGCAGGGAACATGATCCATCATTGTTCTCGCGACATGCCCCAGTTCCGTATCCGGAGGCGAATGGTGACCTTTCGCACCCAAAACGAATAACTGGGGCTGGAACTCGTGAATGGCGGTGAGGAGTTCGGAGGTCGGGTGCCCGAACCACACCGTCCCGGTCACCCGCACACCCAGCGCGCGCAGATGCGTTTCCGCCTCCTCCACTTCCTCCTCCGCGGCTGTGCCACTGGTCTCGGCGCCTCCCCAGTCGGGTCCGTTTTCCCCCCGTTCACCCTCAATATCCCCTCTGATCGAAGCAGCCTTCGAGCGTTCCACCACAACCACCACGCGGATCTGTGTTTCGGGCAAAAGGGCAAGAGTGCCCAGCCATTGGAGGGCCGCGTCCGAGCGCGCGGAACCATCCAGGGCTAACAGGACACGAAAATCGCGTATTAGAGGGTGCTTTGCCACCAACACCGAGCAAGGAGCGTGGCGTACGACGTAATGCGATACGCTTCCTAGCAGGAACCCTGCGACCATCCCGAGTCCCCGGGAGCCCACCGCCACAAGATCGGCCCGACAGGCCTTGGCCATATCCACGATGACGGGGCCGGGAGGCCCCTCATGAACGCGCGTGATGACGCTTCCGACGTGGGGCTCGAGGGCGCGGCGCACCTCGCGAAGGACGTCCGCCGCCTTGCCCTCCACCTCCTGACGTAGAGCGCCCAGCGCCGTGGTATAGGCCTCGCGGGCTTCCGGTGTCAGGGACGTGAACGGCGGGTGGGGGGCCTCTATCGCCGTCATCACCGTCACGTGAACCGGAGTCGGCCATGGCAACGCAAGGATGTGCTCTTGGGCCAAGCCTGCCGTCTCGGACCCATCGGTGGCCAGGAGGATGTGCATGACCTCCTCCGCCCCGGCTGAGCTGTCCCCTATTGTGGTTTCTGGGCGGCCGGCCCGACGCGGGCCAGGCGCCGTCTCGCCGCCAGCCACTTCCCTGCTTCCACGGCGACGAACCCGCCCCCACCGACCCCCAGAGCAACGCCCCAATCGCTCAGTCCAATCGAGACCGTATGGAACGCCGTTGCCCAGGAAGGAATGTAGATCACCGCGACCATGAGCAGGGCAGAGCTGAGGTTGGCCAGCACCAGCCAACGGTTGGAGAAGAAGCCCAGCTGGACTATCGTGAACTGCATGGACCGACAACTGAAAGCCCGCAGCAGTTCAAACAGAATCATGCTCACGAGGACCATCGTTTGAGCTTTCGGCACTCCCTCCGCTTGCCAGTACACGTAGAAAACCGGCAAGAGGCCGAAAAACATGATCAATCCCATGCCCGATATGGCGACGTACATTCCCGTCGTGAACACCGGCTCATCTGCCGCCCGCGGCGGCCGGCGCATGAGGTTAGGTTCCGGCGGCTCGACGCCCAAGGCAAGGGCCGGCAGTCCGTCCGTCGTCAGGTTGACCCACAGGATCTGCAGCGCCAGCAGAGGAAGGGGCAGGCCCACCAGCCCGGCAACACCCAGGACGAATATCTCGCCGATGTTGGCCGAGAGGAGGTACACGAGGTACTTCTTGATATTGTCGTAGATGATCCGCCCCTCCTCCACGGCTGCGACGATGGTGGCGAAGTTATCGTCCATGAGAACCATGTCCGAGGCCTCTTTCGTCACATCCGTCCCCGTGATCCCCATGGCCACCCCGATGTCCGCCAGCTTGAGGGCCGGGGCGTCGTTGACACCGTCGCCCGTCATGGCCACGACGTGCCGGCGGCGTTTCCACGCCCCGACGATTTTCATTTTGTGCTCGGGGGAGACCCGCGCGTAGACCGCCACGTCCTCCACGATTTCCGCGAGTTCTTCCTCCGTCATCCGATCCAGCTCCCGCCCCTCCAATACTCGTCGCCGGCTTTTTCCGTCTCCATTCAACAAGCCCAACTCGCGCGCGATGGCTGCAGCCGTCAGTTTGTGATCCCCCGTGACCATGACAGACCGGATGCCGGCCTCTCGGCAATTCCTGATCGCCAGCTTCACCTCCTCTCGGGGCGGGTCAATCATTCCCGCCAGACCGAGAAACGTCAGATCTGTCTCCAGAATATCGGGCTCGTAGGCGGGAGACGGCTTGTCGAGCTCCCGGTAGGCCACACCCAGCACCCGCAGGGCCCCTTGCGCCATCCCGTCGTTCCGCTCCTGGATCTCCCGGCGCGTGTCCGGCGTCAACGGCTCCCTCTGGCCTCGCCGCTCCCAATGCGTGCAGCGTTCCAGGATGAGCTCGGGCGCTCCCTTGACGAATGCGACGAGGGCGCCGCTGGACTCCTGATGCACGGTGCTCATGCGCTTCCGCTCGGATTCAAAGGGGATCTCCCCGACGCGCGGCCAGGCCTGCTGGAGCTCAGCGATGTCAAGCGAAGCCTTCGCCGCCGCCACCACCAAGGCTCCCTCGGTGGGGTCCCCCTTGATGCTCCAAGCTCCATCGATCCGTGCCAAGTGGGCATCGTTGCAGAGCGCCCCGTCCACAAGCAGTCGTCGAAGCGTTGGATCCGCACGGGGGTCGATGGGTTGGCCATTCGACAGGAATGTCCCGGTCGGCTCAAAGCCGACGCCCGTGACCTCGATGGTTTGCCCCCCCGTGTAGAGCTGACGGACCGTCATTTCGTTTTTGGTGAGGGTCCCGGTCTTGTCCGAGCAGATCACCGTTGTGCAGCCCAGGGTCTCCACCGCCGGAAGTCGGCGGACAATGGCCTTCCGGCGGGCAGCCCGTTGAACACCAATGGCCAGAGAACCAGTCACGACGGCCGCCAGGGCCTCGGGGACGGCAGCGATGGCCAGGCTTACCCCCCAGATGAACATCTCCAGCACCGGATTGCCCCGGAGGATACCAAGTCCCATGATCACAACCGAGATGATGAGGCAGGCCAGACCGAGCCGCTTCCCGATGAAATCCATCTTCTCGGCGAGCGGCGATGGCTCCTCCTCGACCTGCTGCAACAGCTTGGCGATGCGGCCGAATTCCGTCTCCATGCCGGTCGCCGTCACCACGGCCTGCCCGCGCCCGTAGGTCATAACCGTCGCGGCAAAGACCAGATTTTTCCTGTCGCCGATCGCGGTATTGGCCGGCAGCACCGCCTTGGCTTCTTTCCCCACGGCCGTGGATTCGCCCGTTAACGACGCTTCGTCGATCCGAACGTTGGCCGCCAAAAGGAGGCGGCCATCCGCCGGGATTCGATCCCCTGCCGCGAGAAGCATGATGTCGCCCGGAACCACCTCGGCTGCTGGGATCTCCACCTCCTCGCCATTCCTGAGAACCGACGCCGCGGGTGAGGCCATGGCCTTGAGCGCCTGCATGGCTCGTTCGGCCCGGTATTCTTGGTAGAAACCCAGGATGGCGCTGGCGATCACGATGGCAAAGATCACGATGGCGTCGAGGGTTTCCCCGAGAAAGAGCGAGATGACCGTGGCGGCAATCAAGAGCAGGATGAGGAAATTCTTGAATTGGCCGAGAAAGATCTCCCAGGGGCTGACCCGCTTCTCTTCCCGCAACGTATTCGGACCAAACCGCTCCAGGCGACGCGCCGCCTCGTCTTGGCTCAGCCCTTCAGGACTGGACTCGAGCTGCTTCAGCGCCTCGTCGACCGGCAGCGCGTACCACTCGGTCTCTCCCATTGCCCCCTCCTTCTGTGGGGCCAGGCGTGCGGAATACGGGGGTTAGCTCCACACCCCTCGCGCTCGTCCGGCCGTCAGCCGAGGAGCGAGTGAAAGCGGGAGATCACCACTTCGTCGCCTGACACGCTGAGGACGCCCGGGACCCCTTTCGCCACGCGCAGCACCTCGTCTCGGATGCCGGCATTCCAGACCGGGCCCTTCAGGCTCACGTGGCCCTTGTCGGCCGTGGCCTCCAGATGGGTCGCCCGCGTCTGGTCGTTCTGGGCGATGGCGGCGCGGACCTGGGCGGCGAGACTCCGATCCTTGACCAGTTGCGTGGATTCCGGTGTGGAGCGAAACCGCGGGTGCGAGGCGAGCGCAACCACCATGTCCGTGTACAGCTCCACGTCGTCGCGCGCCGTGTTGATCACGAGGTCGTAATTCTCCGGAATCATCCACGCCGGTCCGAAAAGGTACCCGATCCGGGCCGTCACGTCCTGATCGTATTGATGCACCCGGTGGGTGGCCTTCGCGTGATCCAAGTTCTCCTTCTTCATGGTGCGCGCTACCCGCACATCGAGTGGCGCGATGATGCGGATGCGCAGGGCATGGCTTATGCCGTGCACCAGTGTGGCGATCCCGCGCCCCGCCGTCACCACGTTGTCCTTCTCGGCGAACTTGTAGTACGCCGCATCCAGGAAGGTTCGGTAGCGCAACTTCTCTTCATTGAAGGCCTGCCACCCCGCCAGGTGCTGATCCGCGACCTGGGCCAAGGCCTCCGCCCGCACATCGTACGCCTTGGCGGCGGTGACGACCATCTGCCGGTCCACGTAGTCGTAGTTGAGGGCCGTTGCCGCCGCGGCGGCGATCGTGTACCCCTCGCTGCCCATCTGTCGAGAAATCGCGATGATTGCCATTCGGCACCTCCTTTGGGGGCGGACGTGACATCCGTCCCCGTCCCTGCGTCAGTACCGCAACGCGCTCCGCGCGGCCGAAGGTCCTCCCGGAAACCGAAACAACCCGGCTCCCATCGCCTATCGGGAGCGCCGACTCACGCTCCAGCTCGGATTGGCCCCTTGCCGCGCGGCGCGCTGCCGATCGTGTGCGGGGCCCTATTAAGAACGTAGGTCGGAGCCTTCAGGAAATCAAGGGCCTGTCGCGAGAAATGGGGTCTGACCAGACGCACGCGCGGCTGCTTCTCGGCCTTCGGTTGCTTAGATGCCACAATGGCAGATTCGTTTGCCTCTTGACGTGCGGGCTGCGGTGCACAAATTATATTATTAGGGAGGTGCGCAAGGCTGGAGGGTTGGTCCGGTGACAAGCGCCCGCGGAGAAGAAAGAGGAAAAGGATGCCGCAACGAGTAGATGAAGGCGATCATTCACAGAACGGAGAGGCGGAGGCCCTGGGGGGGCTCAGGGAGCATGAGCGCGAATTGGACCGTCGGCTCGAAGAGGCCGGCCGGGAGGCCAAGGCGCTTCTGGCCGAGGCCAACCAAGAGGCCGAGCGCTTGAAAGAGAGAGCGAAGGCTGAGCTTGGCGAGGCTGTCGAGCGCCTTCGCCGGGAGCAGGCTGGGGAGCTGGCACGGGCCCTGGCAGCCGTACAAGAGGAGACCGAGCGAAGGAGCCAAGCTCTGCGTCATCAGGCCGAGCTGAACCGGGAACAGGCCCTGGCGTGGCTGGTCTCCCGGGTCACAGGGAGAGACCCGTCGTGATCGTCGAGATGTCCAAGGTCCAGGTGCTGGGTCCCAGGCGCCTCCTTCCGGAGACCCTCCAATGCCTGCATACCCAGGGGATCCTCCAGCTCCGTCCCGTCTCCGATACACCGGCAGCACGGCCTGACCAGATGGCGCAACGGACGCTAAGAAGGGCTCCCATGGCGCGGGCCGACCTGACTAAAGAGCGGTCTCTGGAGGAGATCTGCCGCAGGCTCCACGAACTCTTGCTGATCCTGCCAGTGCCCGAACAGGGCATCCCGGACAAGGCTGGGCTCCCTGACGTGGCCTCAACCGACTTTCTTTCCCGCCTCGAGGTCGTCGAGGCGGAAATCCGGGCCCTGAACGACCGGCGCCTGGCGCTCGAAGAAGAGAGAGATCTCGCCACCCGCTATGAGCGGATCCTGACCCCTCTGGTTCCCCTTCTCGGGGAGCTGGGGGAGGCCACGCACGTGGAGACCGTCGGGATCCTCGTCAGGCGCGACCACCCAGAGATTCTCAGGCTCCTGAAGCAAGAGGTGGGGCGGATCACGAGGGGGGCCTACACTATGCTCTTCCGAGCGGTCGACAAGGAAGAGGCCGGCGTGCTGCTCACGGTCCCCCGGGAGTTCTGCCGGGACCTCTCCCACCTCCTCTTCGAGCAGGGCATCGCGGAAATCCGACTGCCGGGACGATACGCCAGCCAGCCCTTCGTCGCGACCCTCCTCCTCCTGCTTCGGCGGCGGCGGGAGCTTCCTGTTGAGATCGCCGCGGTCGAGGTGGAACTCCTGAGAGTCTCTCGGCGGTGGTCCGAGCCGCTGAGGCAGGCCCATCGGATGGCTCAGGACCGTCTTGCCCGCCTCCGCGCCATAGCCGATTGCGGTGAAACCGACCACGCCTTCGTCATCTCGGGCTGGGTCCCGACGGAGCGGTGTAAGCTGCTGGCCTCCGCCCTGGAGGAGACCCTTCAACGAAGAGTGACACTGCTCGAACACGCGATCCGTCGGGAGGAGTACGACGCGGTGCCGGTGGTGCTCCGGAACCCCGGTTGCGTTCAGCCCTTCGAGCTCCTCCTCTCCCTCCTCTCGCCCCCCCGCTATGGCTCCGTCGACCCGACCCCGTTCCTGGCCTGCTTCTTCCCGCTCTTCTTCGGTCTGATGTTGGGCGATGTGGGCTACGGGGCTATCGCTTTGGCTCTGGCCCTTCTGGCCCGGAAGAGGGAATGGGGAGGGGAAACCGGACGGAAGGTCGCCGCCATTGCAATCGCCTCTTCCGTGAGCGCCATCGTCTTTGGCGTGCTCTTCGGTGAAGTCTTTGGCGGCCTGGGTGGCCTGGTTGGTTTCCACCCGATCCTCTTCGACCGGACGAAAGCAGTTCTCGCCTTCCTTGGCCTGGTGCTCGTCGTGGGAGGAGTCCACGTCGTCTTGGGGGTCGGCCTCGCCCTATGGACCGCCCTTCGGCACGGCGAGAGAGAGAAGACCATAGCCAAGTTGACGACGCTGGCGCTGATCCTGGTCGCTTGCCTGGTCATTCTGGCTTGCCTGGACTATGTTCCACTCTCCCTGGCGAAGTGGGCGCTCGTGACGGTCGGGCCGCTGCTCGGCGTGCTCATGACGGTGGAGAATTATCTCGCCCCGCTCGAGCTCCTGAAGATTCTGGGGAACGTCCTTTCCTACGCGCGGCTCATGGCCCTGGGGATGGCCTCGGTGATGCTGGCGGAGGTGGCGAACCAGATGCCGGGGCTCTTCACCGTCGTGGTCGGGGTGACGGTCGCCGTCCTGCTCCACGCGGTCAACTTCGCGATGGGCTGCTTCAGCCCTACGATCCAGGCGCTCCGTCTTCACTACGTGGAATTCTTCGACAAGTTCTACCAGGATGGCGGGCAACCCTACCGACCATTCTCGCTGGCGTCCTGAAGAAAGAGAGGCATCCATGGAACGAGCGCTACTCACCCTTGCGGCAGCCCTGGCCATCGGCGTCTCCGGCCTGGCCACGGCCTGGGCCCAATCCCGGATCGGCGCCGCCGGCGCCGGGACCATCGCCGAGAAGCCCGACCTCAGAGGCACAGTCATCGTCATGCTGGCGATTCCCGAGACCATGGTGATCCTCGGCTTCGTCGTCGCGGTGCTGATCCTTTTCGGAAGGTAGGCGCCGATGGGCTATCGTGAGCTCCTGCAGGCGCTGGAGGACGAGGTCGGCCGTCAGATCCGAGAGCGCCGGGCAGAGGCCTTGCGGGAGCGCGAGCGGCTCCTGGACACCACCCGCCAGGAACTGAGGGCCATGCGGCAGAAGGTGCTCGAGGAGGAACGGCGGCGCCTGGAGGAAGAGTCTGCCCGGGCCCTCTCCAGGGCCCGCATGGAGCTGGAGCACGCGATTCTGGCCGAGACGAGGCGCCAGATGGCGGAACTCCTGCGGGAGGTCGAGGTCCGGCTGCCGGCCATGAACAATGCCGACGTGCTGACCCGCCTGGTGGATGAAATCGTCCCGGAGCTGGATGCAGGCCCGGCCGAGTTCCGGGTCAGAGCAGGTCAAGAAAAGCATCTCCGGGCCCACCTCAGTCGACACCATCCAGGACTGCTGCCGCGGGCCACGGTCATTGGTTCCCCCACCGTCCGTGGAGGGGTGGAGGTCTCTCTCGGCGGTCGGCAGATCCTCGACAACACGCTCCCGTCGCGGCTCCAAAACGCGTGGCAGCTCCTGGAACCAGAGATCGTCGCGCTCCTCTTCGGAGAAGGCCATGGCGGGATGTGATTACGCCAACGCCCGCGTCAGAGCCATGAAGGGGCGGCTCCTTGGCCGCAAAGGGATCATGGACCTCCTGGCGCAACCGGACCTCTTGGCTAGGCTTGACTACTTGAAAAAGACCGATTACGGAGAGGCGGTTGCGATTCACCTGGCGAGGGAGACCGATCCTCTCCGGGGCGCAGAGCAGGGGCTCCGGATGCGCCTCGTGGACGACCTCATCCAGATCAACCGGTTTCTCAGCGGGGAGCGGGTCCGATCGCTCCTCGAGGCGATCCTGGCCTTTGAGGACGGGTGGACCCTCAAGACGATCCTCCGAGGCATCACCAGGGGGGAATCTCCCGAGCGGATCTTCCTGCTCCTCGCCCCTACCCCCGGCCTCGATGATCCAGCCCTCCGGGAACTGGTTGGACAGAGGGAGGTCAAGGCCGTGGTGGATCTCCTGGCCACCTGGAGGAGCCCGTACGCCCTCCCCCTGACAGGGGCGTTCCGGAGGTATAGCGCCCATCGGGAGCTCTTCCTGCTGGAGGTGGCCCTGGACCAGTTCCTCTTCGCCCACGCCGTGGAGGTGGCCCGGGAGGATGGCGAGGATGGGCGGATCGTGCTGGGATTCCTCGAGACCCAGATTGACCTGGCCAACGCCGGGACACTGCTCAAACTGGCCGGCGGCGCCAGAGGCGAGGAGTTCTTTATTCCCGGCGGACGGCTGATGGGCCTGAAGCGCTTCCGGCGGCTCTCCACGTTCGGGGAACAGGAGCTCCGCGAAGCCTTGGTTCAGGAGGGAAGGCTCCACCTCGACCCCCGACTCATCACGATGGGGGAGCGCGGGGACCCGTTCACCGTAGACCAGATGCTCCGCCAGTCTCTTGAGAAGGCCATGCAATGGGAGGCACGGGTCCATCCCCTTTCCCTTGCCGTCCCCCTGGCCTTCGTACTCCAGCGTCAGGCCGAGGTCAGGCAGCTCCGTCTCGTCCTCAGGGGGGCCGAGTTTGGCCTTCCGGCGGAAGAACTCCTGGCTCTCATGGAGAGAAACGACAGATGAGCCGCTACTGGTTCAAAGTTGCCACGCGCCCTGGCGACGGCCTCGGCTTCCGCCTGGCGGGGGCGGAGGTGGAAGAAATCAAAGAGGGGGAAGTGGCGGAGCGCTTCAGGGCCATTCTGGCGGACCCCGACCTGGGTGTCCTGGCCGTGGAGGAGGAGCTGCTGGAGCGGGTGCCCCAGGCTCTACTGGAGAAGATCGGGCGCGAGGGCGTTCCGGTGCTCCTCCCCTTCGCCTTTCCGAGACGCTGGAAGGAGGCCGGCCGTGGAGAGGAATACGTGGCCACACTGATCCGGCGCGCGATCGGCTACCACGTGAAGATTCAGCGGTGAGGCCATGAAAGAAGGGAGCGTCGTGAAGATCTCGGGGCCCACGGTGGTGGCCCGTGATCTCGAAGGCGCGAGCCTCTACGAGGTGGTCCGGGTCGGCGGGGAGAGGCTGGTGGGGGAGGTGATCCGGATCCGGGGAGGGCTGGCCACCATCCAGGTCTATGAGGAGACCACTGGGCTCGGCCTGGGAGAACCGGTCATCGCCACCGGGGAGCCGCTCGTGGTGGAGCTCGGCCCTGGCCTCCTCGGGCAGACCTTTGACGGGATCCAACGTCCGCTCTCGGCCCTCGCTCTACTCTGCGGGGATTTCATCCGACGAGGGATTGCCCATCCCGCCCTGGACCGGGAGAAGCGCTGGGACTTCGAGCCCCTGGTCCGGGTCGGGGACGAGATCGACGAAGGGCGGATCCTCGGAGCCATCCAGGAAACAGCACACCTCACCCACCGTGTGTTGGCCCCGCCGGGGGTCTCGGGAAAGGTCGTCGAGGTGAAGGGCGGGAAGGTGACGGTGACCGACGACGTCATCGTTCTGGACGACGGTCGCCGGCTTTCACCGCTCCAGCGCTGGCCGGTGCGCCGCCGGCGCCCGTTCAAGCGGCGGCTCACGCCGGCGCTCCCGTTTCTGACCGGCCAGCGAGTCCTGGACTGTTTTTTTCCCATCGCCGTCGGGGGCGCTGCCATCATCCCCGGTGGATTCGGCACCGGGAAGACGGTCCTGGAGCAGACGCTCGCGAAGTTCGCGGCGGCCGACGTGATCGTCTACGTGGGGTGCGGGGAGCGGGGAAATGAGGTGACCGAAGTCCTCACGGAGTTCCCCCGGTTGGTTGACCCTCGAACCGGGACTCCCCTCATGGACCGGACTGTCCTCGTGGTGAACACCTCGAACATGCCGGTCGCGGCCAGGGAGGCCTCCATCTACACCGGGATCACCATCGCCGAGTACTTCAGGGACATGGGGCACCAGGTGGCCCTCATGGCCGACAGTACCTCCCGCTGGGCCGAGGCCCTTCGCGAGATCTCCTCGCGGCTGGAGGAGATGCCGGGCGAAGAGGGATTCCCCACGTATCTCGCCACACGGCTCGGCACGTTCTACGAGCGGGCGGGCCGGGTCATCCCGCTCTCCGGCGAGGGCGAGGGGGCGGTGACGATCGTCGGGGCCGTCTCCCCTCCGGGCGGTGATTTCTCGGAGCCGGTCACGCAGGCCTCCCTCAGAGTCAGCGGTGCCTTCTGGGCGCTCAGCACGGATCTCGCGTACCGGCGCCATTTTCCGGCGATCGACTGGGTGCAGAGCTTCACCCTCTACGCGGAGCGGTTACAGGAGTGGTTCAACGAGGAGGTAGGCGAGGAGTGGATCGCCCTCAGGGAGGAGGCGATGCGTCTCCTCCAGAAGGAGCGAGAGCTTCAGGAGATCGTCCAGCTGGTTGGGCTCGACGCCGTCCAGGACCAGGAGCGGGTCCTCATCGAGTCGGCTCGGCTCATCCGGGAGGGCTTCCTCCGCCAGAGCGCCTTCCACGAGGTGGACGCCTCGTGCCCGCCGGCCAAGGCCCTCTGGATGCTCCGCCTGATTCTCCACTATTCGCAGCGCGCCGCGTTGGCGCTGGGCGATGGCGTCTCTCTCAAGGCTGTCCTCGCGGCGGGGCTTGACGAGCGGCTCTTGAGGCTCGGCGAGGTCTCCCCTGGCGAGATCGAGGCAGTCGGAGCGGCCCTCATGACGGAGATCGACGAGACCCTGAAGGCGCTCGCGAGGACGTGAGCTATGGATTTGGTCACGCGGATCTCTCGTTCGGCCACCGCCATCGCGGGTCCGCTCCTCTTTGTGGAGCGGGCGCGGCGGGCGCGGCTTGGCGAGATGGTGCGAATCCGTCTCGAGGGAAGCCAGGAGCGGCGCGGTCAGGTCATCGAGGTCTCCGAGACCCATGCGGTCATCCAGGTCTTGGAAGAAACCCAGGGGATCGGTCCCGCCAGGGCCGAGGTCGTCTTCAGCGGGGAGGTGGCCCGGTTGCCGGTCTCCCGTCGGATGCTGGGGCGGAGCTTCGACGGGATGGGGCGGCCCATTGACGGCCTCCCCCCCGTGGTTCCTGAGGCGATCCTTCCCATCACCGGTTCGGCGATCAACCCTGTCCGCCGGCAGCAGCCCGCGGAGTTCATCGAAACCGGGGTCTCGGCCATCGACGGACTCAACAGCCTGGTCCGCGGCCAGAAGCTGCCCATCTTCTCGGGCGCCGGCCTTCCTGCCCATGCCCTCGCCGCCCAGATCGTCCGCCAGAGCCGTGTGCCGGGCGGGGAACCTTTCGCTGTGGTCTTCGCGGCCATGGGGGTGCCTTTCCGGGAGGCCGATTACTACCTCACCGCCTTCGAGGGTTCCGGCGCTCAGGAACGGACCGCGGTCTTCCTCAACCTGGCCGATGATCCCACCATCGAGCGCCTCATGACCCCGCGCTGCGCGCTCACTGCGGCCGAGTACCTTGCGTTCACCCACGACATGCACGTCCTCGTGATCCTGACGGACCTGACCAACTACTGCGAGGCGCTACGGGAGGTGGCGCTGGCGCGTGAGGAGATTCCAGGGCGGCGCGGCTATCCGGGATACATGTACAGTGACCTGGCCAGTGTCTACGAGCGGGCAGGAAAGATCAGGGGACGCAAAGGCTCCGTCACCCAGCTCCCCATCCTCACCATGCCCGACGACGATATCACCCACCCGATTCCCGACCTCACCGGGTACATCACCGAGGGGCAAATTGTTCTGTCCCGTGAACTGGAGCGGAAGCGGATCTTTCCACCGATCGACGTCCTCCCCTCCCTTTCCCGTCTCATGAACCTGGGGATCGGCAAGGGGCGCACCCGTGAGGATCATCGAGGCCTCGCGGATCAACTCTACGCCTTCTACGCCAGGGGGCAGGACGTCCGGCGGATGGAGGCAATCGTGGGCGAGGGAAGCCTGAGCGAGGAGGAGCGCCAGTTCCTCCGTTTCGCCGACCGCTTCGAAGCGGAGTTCATCCATCAGGGGAAGAAAGGGCGGTCGATCGAGGAGACGATGGACACCGGCTGGCGCCTCCTGTCGGCCTTCCCCGCCGTCGCCCTGACCCGGATCAAGAAGGAGTTCATCGAACGCTATCGCAAGGGGGATGGGGATGGAGCGCGTTCCGCCGACGCGGATGGGACTCCTGAACACTAGGGCGAGACGAGGGATTGCCGTCAAGGGGACCGGGCTCCTCCGGAGCAAGCGCGAGGCCCTGGCCAGCGATCTCTTCAAGCTCATGCACGGGCTCGTCGTGGAAAGGGAGCGCTTGGAGGCAAGCCTTCGGATAGCCTCGAAAGCCCTGACGTTGGCCCGGGCCCTGGACGGGGAGGAGACTCTTGTCTCCCTCGCCCTGGCCGGGGCCCGCGAGATTCCGGTCGAGATCGAGCGGCGGAAGGTTTGGGGAATCCCCACCCCCGAGGTGAGAGGGCCTCGGCTCCTGCGGTCCCGCGACGCGCGCGGAGCGTCACCTCACAGCTTCAACCTTGGAGCGGCCGAAACCGCCCGGGCCCATGAGGAGGCGCTCGAGATTCTCCTCACGATCTGCTCGCGAGAGATCCGTCTGCGGAGGCTTGGCGAGGAGATCCAGAAGACCTCCCGGCGGATCAACGCCTTGGAGCAATTCCTGATCCCCCGCCTCGACGGCGAGATATCGAAGATCGAGCTGGCCCTGGAGGAGCGGGAGCGGGAGGACCGCTCCCGGCTGAAGCGCTTCAAGGCCAGAGCCGAACGAAGTCCCTCATGAGGGCGACAAAGCCCCACGTCTGTGAGCTCCTCGTCGCCACGGACTTCTCACCGCACGCCGATCACGCCTTCCATTAGTCCTGGCCCGGCGCCTCGTCGCCCGGTCCCGTCTCTGTCAAATGGTCCACAAACGTGGCGATCCCGCGCACGACCGTCGCCACGTTGCGCTTGTTTCGCTCGATTGACACTCGCTTCCTTTTCCACTTCCTCTCCCATACGCCCACTGAGCCAGGGCGAGCCTCGCCTATTGCTTTGATTCATTTTTCAGGAGTTGTGGTAGAGTACCATCGCCGTGCGGGACGACACGCATGGCCCGCGGGCGATCACGCTGAAAATCACAGCCTCCCGGGAGACGATCATGGCCTATGCCGACCTGCGGGACTTCATCGCCGCCCTGGAGCGGGCCGGCGAGCTCCGCCGCATCGCCACCGAAGTGGACCCCATCCTGGAAGTCACCGAGATCACCGACCGTGTGAGCAAGCGGGGCGGACCGGCGCTCCTCTTCGAGCGGGTGAAGGGCGGCTCCATGCCCGTCTTGATCAACGCCTTCGGCAGCCCGTCCCGGATGAACCTGGCGCTGCAGGTCGGATCGTTGACCGATCTGTCGGCGGAGCTGCAGGAGATTCTGGATCTCAAGCCGCCGCAAGGGCTACTCGGCAAGCTGATGATGTTGCCGAAGCTGCAGGAACTCTCCAGCGCGTTCCCCAAGGTCGTCAAGGACGGCCCCTGTAAAGAGATCGTCGCCCGCGACAACCCGTCCCTGGCGGGCATCCCCATTCTCCAATGCTGGCCGCAGGACGCGGGCCGGTACATCACATTCCCCCTCGTATTCACCAAGGACCCGGAGACAGGTGTGCGGAACTGCGGGACGTACAGGATGCAGATCTTCGACGAGCGCACCGCCGGGATGCACTGGCACATTCAGAAAGGGGGCGCGGCCCACTACCGGAAGGCGAAGCGCCACGGGCGTCGAGTCGAAGTCGGTGTGGCTATCGGCGCCGACCCTGCCGTCTGCTTCGCCGGCACACTTCCCCTGCCCGAAGGCATCGACGAGATGCTGGTGGCCGGCTTCATCCGCAAGAGGCCGGTTGAGATGCTCCGGTGCGAAACCGTTGACGTGGAGGTCCCGGCCAATGCCGAGATCGTCCTGGAAGGCTACGTGGACACCGAGGAGCTACGGACCGAGGGACCCTTCGGCGACCACACCGGTTATTATTCCCTGGCCGACATGTACCCCGTCTTTCACCTGACCTGCGTGACGCATCGCCGGAACCCGATCTACCACACCACCATCGTGGGGCGGCCGCCCATGGAGGACTGCCACATGGCCGCCGCCATCGAGACCCTCTTCCTGCCCATCATGAAGAAACAGCTTCCCGAGATCGTGGATTTCCACATGCCCTTCGAGGGCATCTTCCACAACCTGGTCCTGGTGAGCATCGAGAAGCAGTACCCCGGCCACGCCCGCAAAGTGATGCACGCCCTCTGGGGCCTCGGGCAGGCCATGGTGACCAAGGTGATCGTCGTGGTGGACCGGGACGTGAACGTGCGCGATTACTCCGAGGTCGCCTGGAAGGCGCTGAACCACATCGATCCGGAGCGGGACATCGAGTTCGTCCTGGGCCCGGTGGAGACCCTGGACCACGCGAGCCGCCTGCCGAAATACGGCTCCAAGATGGGCGTGGACGCCACGCGGAAGTGGCCCGAGGAAGGCTTCACCCGCCCCTGGCCGGACGAGATCGTGATGGATCCTCGCATCAAGGACTTGGTCGAGCGCCGCTGGAAAGAGTACGGGCTCGAGTGAGAACGAGCCGCAGACCGCAAATCACCCCGCCTCGAAAATGGTACCGGACACCAATTAGGACGTAAATCGCTGATTTTGCTTGGTCACTACGCCACTTTTTGGCCGGCCTGGGCGGCGTGGTGCGTACTGCGCCACAAAGGCGGCGCTGCCCACCGCTCGGTCGGTCGTCCAGCGCGGGTCTCGGCCATCGGCGACTGGATCGGTGCTCGGCGCCAGCAGGCTTCGGTAGTGGCGTTGCCGGACCTTCGGGTACCGACTCAGGGCGAGATAGCTCGGATGCGCCGTGATTAGCGGATTCGGTGTGCCGACGGCATAGGCCGCACAACTCGACCAGGGGTAGTTCACCGGATCGGTTACGAGGCCGGCACGGACCGGGTTGCGATCGAGGTACCGGAGAGCGGCGAGAGCGTATACGTCGTCCTCGACGAGGCAGGCGTGGTACCGCCGCTCCCAGAAGTGGCCGCGCCGCCCGCGGGCGCGATTAAAGGCCTTGGCGGTTTCGGTCATGAGCCAGCGCAGCGGGCGGCCGAGCGCGTCGAGCCTCGGCGCCCGGAGGAGCAGGTGGATATGATTCGCCATGAGCGTGTAGGCATAAAGAGTGACGTCGTAGGTGCGGCGCATCTCCTGCAGGTGCGCCAACAGCAACTCGAAATCGTGGACGGCCGTCAGGTAGAACTCGCGGTTGTTGCACCGCGCCACCACGTGTACCGTGCCCCCCGGGGCATACAGGCGCGGCGCGCGCGGCATACGGACCCGCGGGGCCGGCACATGGACATCCACAGCGGTCGGATACCGCTTCACCATCTCTTCACCAGACCCAACGCTTACAAGAAGTCGGACCACGCCTCAAGGAAATCAACAGCTTAACCCCAAATTGGTGTCCGGTACTGTTTTTGAACACCAAATTGGTGTCCGGTACCGTTTTTCGGTACCGTTTTTGGAAAGCCTACGCGTCCCCTCGTCCAATCGTCAAGGAACGTATCGACGCGGCCATCCCGCGGTTCTCCAGTGCGGGGGTGTCCACTCCGCCCGCTCGGAACAATTCGGCACGTCGGGGGGGCGCGGACGACCTCAGCGGAGTTCGGCCTCTTGCTTGAACGTGTCCCAGTTGGAGAGTTTCACCTCGCCCAGGTCCGCCAGGGCCACGACCGTGAAGGTGAGCGCGAGGCAGCCTTCCTCGAGATGGCCGCCAAAGCCGTTCCGCTCGTCGGAGAAATCGATATGAGCGTGGACGCGGCCGTCGATGATCATCCCGCCTACGGCGACGATGTCCAGCGGTTGCGCGCTCTTCGGGTAGCTCTCGGCCGGAGGCAGGTCGTTGCTCATCACGACGTGGAAGTGGGAGTGTCTGACAGAGCCAAATCCCGTCATGACCACGGCGTTCTTGACGCCGTGCTCTTTGACGGCCTGCCGAAGTCCCAGCAGAATGTCGTCTCCCGGGTTGATCCTGATCATGATAATTCGCTTGATTTCAGTGACGCGCGAAAGCATTTGAGAACTCCTTCTTTGTGTTTTGTGAAGCGATCAGCGGCGCTGGTCCGTGTGCGACCGTGGGATTGTACTCGCCCTGGCGCTATCCCACAACACCCATGGTGCCGGTAGGTCGAGTTGGAACAGCATGGCCAATTCCTTCTTTGGTCAAAGACTGCCAGACCAAACGTGTTCTGTGTACCCAATTGACAGACTCCGAGCCCCTCACGATAATGCCCTGCCCGTATGGCGCCAAGAATGTTGCGGCGGAAATACTGTGTGTGCCCCGGCATGGCAGGAGGAACAAATGGTCAACGGCGTACGGTTATGCAAAAGGGTCCTTGTAACGCTGTGTCTTGCGTTCTGCCCGGCGGTAATCGCCACGGACGCTACGGCCGCCGAACTCAAGGTCCTGAGCGGCGGGGCGGTGAAAGCTGCGCTGACGGAACTCGCGGAGACCTGGGGTCGCGAGACGGGAAACCGCGTCACGATTACGTACGCCACAACGGGGGCATCCCTGCAGAAACTTGCGGCCGGCGAGCCTGCCGACGTCGTCGTCCTCGCGACCGAGGCGATCGAGCAACTTGCCGCAAAAGGAACGGTCATCGCGGGACCCAAAGCGGATGTGGCCCGTGTGGGCATCGGCGTCGCCATACGAGAGGGCGCGCCCAAGCCTGACATTTCGACCCCAGAGGCCATGAAGCAGACAGTTCTGGCGGCAAAATCCATTGCCTACATGGATCCCAGCAAGGGCGGAACGAGCGGCATCCACTTCACCAAGGTGCTGGAAGAGATGGGAATCGCCTCTGTGGTCCAATCCAAAGCGGTCCTCGTCGACACGGGCTTCGCCGCCGAGCGGGTGGCGACGGGCGAGGCGGAGATTGTTGTGCACCAGATCAGCGAGATCCTGCCGGTCAAGGGTGTCTCCCTGGTCGGTCCCTTGCCTCGAGAGATCCAGAAGGTCACCATCTACTCGGCGGCTGTCGTAACGAAGAGCGATGCCCAGGAAGTCGCCAAGGCGTTCATCGCCTCCATGATGGCGCCCGGCGCGCGCGCCCGGTTCGCAGCCGTCGGGCTCGATTACCGGGAATAGACCCGGCTCTGCGTCTCGTGGCGCCCGACGGGCGGCCACGCCGCTGACAGCCGATCGCTGAACGCTGACTGCTGACCGCTGTCTTGATGCCCCCAAAAGAAAGGTCGTGCACATGAAGGCAGAAATCGTCGCCGTCGGAACCGAGTTGCTGCTGGGTCAGATCGTGGACACGAACTCGGCCTACATGGCCCAGCAGCTCAGCACGATCGGTGTGGATGTCCACTTCAAGTCCAACGTGGGCGACAACCTGGAGCGGATCAAGGCAACGCTGCGGAATGCCCTGAGCCGGGCCGACTTCGTCCTCACCACCGGGGGCATCGGCCCGACCCTCGACGACTTGACCCGCGAGGCGGTCGCCGAGGTAGCGGCCAGGCCGCTCGTCTTCAACCAGCGGTTGTGCGATCAGATCGCCGACTTCTTCACCAGGGTGGGCCGGCCCATGGGCGAAAATAATCGGAAGCAGGCCTTCATCCCCGAGGAGGCCATCCCCATAGAGAATCCCGTGGGTACGGCCCCGGGGTTTATCGTCGAGTGCGGAACTCAGGCCATCGCCTCCATCCCCGGCGTGCCGCACGAGATGCGCCACTTCATGGAGCACGCCATTCTCCCCTACCTGCGGCAGAAGATGGGGATCCGCGAGATCATCGTGTCCCGCGTCCTGAAGCTGTTCGGCATCGGGGAAAGCCTTGTGGACGAAAAGATCAAAGACCTCATAGAGGAAGGCAAGAACCCGACCATCGGACTGCTGGCACATACCCAGATCGGCGAAGTCCATGTCCGGCTCACGGCAAAGGCTGAGCATGCGCCGGACGCCCAAGCCATGAATTCCGCGCTGGAGTGCCGGGTCCGGGAGCGTCTGGAGCCTTTCATCTTCGGCTCGGACGACGAGACCTACGAGGGCGTCCTGACGCGATTGCTCCACGACAGCGGCCTGACGCTGGCCGTGGCCGAGACGGGCTACGGCAGCTCGATCATCCAGACGCTGAAGGGATTGGCCGGCAGCGACCGATTCTTGAAGCTCGGAGTCACTCTCACCGCGCCGGCAATGGGCGCGGCCCTGCCGGGGGTTCCGGCCGGGAGCCTGGGGGACGAGGCAATACTCGGAGAGGCAGCAGCCCGTGGTCTTGCCCAGGGAGTGCGCGCTTTCGCGGGCGCGGACCTCGGCCTGGCCCTCACCGGCCGCGCCGCCCGGGAAAAATCCCAGGACCACATCGTGCAGATCGCCCTGGCCCACCCCGAAGGCATCGAAACCTTGGAGCAGCGCTGGCCGCACGCCATGCGCTTCATCGAGAATCGCACCACAAAGCTGGCCCTGGCCCAGGTTCGCAAATACATCCTGGAGCGTAAATAGGGGATCCCGATCGTTCGGGTCCTCGCCCCGGCAAGCTGTCAACGAACTTCGGAGGCAGGACCCGAATCGCCGCGCGTGCCTTTATCGGGATCAAGCGCTCCTATTGGTTTGGCGGCGGTCTACGAGCGAGCCATCAGCAACCGGGCCAGCGGGCGGAGCAGTTGTGGCGCAAGATAGATGGGAAACTGGGAGAGAGCGAAATAGAGCCACGTGAGGTCTGGCAACGCCCCGCCCGTCGCGGCGAGCATGAGCCCCATGTTGCGCTGCGAAGCCATGAGCCCGAGGACAAAGGCGCGCTCCCGCCCCGCACGGACAAAGAGGAGGCCGGTCAGGCCAAGCACCGCGAAATACACGATGAAGGCAAGCGCGGCGAGTCCGACCGTGCGCAGCGGTGCGGCGAGGAACCGCGACGCGACGCTCTCCATAACCGCGGCCACGAAGACGAAAAGTACCAGAATGTTCACGCCGTTGATTCTGTCTGCGTGCCGCTCGATGGCAACCGGACCGACCAACCGGCGGACGGTCATGCCGACAAAAGCGGAACCCGCCAGGATCGCGAACAACCTCAGACCGAGTCCCAGCGGAGAGAGCGTCAGCCCCTCGCCGATTAATGCATAAGTAAAGAGCGGCGCGCTGAACGGGATCACCGCCGTGCTCGTGACCAGGGTGACAAGCACGAGCGTGGAGTCGAGCCCCATCAGCGCGGCTAGCGCAGGCGCCGCCATCATCGGCGAGGCAACAGCCTGCAGGATGAGCGCGAGGAAAAGATCGGGCGATTGGTCCCGGAGACCGAACACGAGGTAGCCCGTGCCGAACAGGGCCGGGATCACCGCCGTCGTCCATGCCGTCGCCGCGAGCACGATGACGGGGCGCGCCAGGCAGCCCCGCAACGCCGCCGGGTCTACGCGGAGGAACGCCACGCACAACAGTACGAAGATCGCCTCGGTGACAAACGGCTTGAGCAAGGCGCCGATCGGCGGCACCGCGATACCGATGACGACGAGGGCCGCCACGGCCTGCGTTCCCCGCCGCCCAAGCCACGACAGGGCCGCCGCCGGCACATCGAGAACGCACCCCTGAAGGAAACTCTTCAATAGGTACCCGGTATCCATTAGAGGGTAATTGTTGGATTTTACGGGATCACGTTTTCACTTCTTGGGCCGGCGTCGCCGTCGGAGGGTGTGGCGAGAGCGTGTTCGCATTGCACCTGGAGCGCCGGCCGAGAAGCTTGTAGACGGTCGTGACAATCGCAGATTGCGGCGGAATTCGCTTCCGGAGCAACGAACGGGTGGGGACGGTCCCCTGCCGATCCCACCCGTTCGATGACCAAACATCACGCCCGGCGAATTCCCTGAGAGCTCTCCACCTCGAGGCGAACTCCGTTCGCTCGCCTCGTCAGTATTTCGCCTTGATCTTGTCGAGTTGCTCCTTGGTCGCCCCAGGGACGGCACCACGCGTCTCCCACCGATTGAGGAACCAAGCACCCTCACCCCCCAGCCAGTCCTTGATCGTCTGCAGGTTCTTCGCGCGCTCCGCGTCGGTGGACCCAAGGAACGCATGCATGTTCCCGGGCTTCCCGCCCGCGTTCTTGCCGTCATCGAGACGCCGCATCATGGAGCCTGTGGCGGGCCAGACGACGTGGCGCATGAAGTACTCGTACTTCTCCATGCGGGGGCCCAGGTTCTGCTTGGTCCACTTGTCCCGATCGAGGTTCCAGTCCTCATAGACCGGCGCGTTGGAGCCATGACAGGCGCCGCACGAGGCCTGGATGATCGGCTGAATGTCCTTCCGCCATGTCAATTCCTGCGCGGACGCAGTCACTGCGAGGCCAAACACGACCAGCGCAATCAGAATTCCCGTTTTCATGCTCCCCCCTTTATCGGCCCTTGAAGAGGTGCCGCATCGATCGCCTCGCGCCCGCAAGCACTCATGCCTGCGGAGCGCACCAGACCGTGGGACCGAACACGATCCGTGTGATCTTCCGTACCCTCGGGACGCCCGCCCGATCGCACGACAGAAGCGTTTCGCCTCGGCGGCCTTGCTGAAACCAAAATATTCGTAGGACAGCCGGCGAGTCAAGGCCAAAAACGCCAGCGCTCGCCTACCTGCTTGACCTCTACTTCAATAACTCGCGGTTCACCGGGAACTGCGGTCGCTCGCCACGGAGCACTCGCAGGATGTCCTCGGCGGAGTCTTGCGCCATCCGCATCATGGCCTCCTCGGTCACGCCGGCCATGTGCGGGGTGAGGATGATGTTGGGCACGCCGTTCAAGGGGTGACTCGGCTTGAGGGGTTCGTCGACGACCACGTCCAGCCCCGCCCCGGCCAGGCGGCGGGCTTTGACCGCCTCGGCTACCGCTGCCTCGTCCACGATCCCGCCGCGCGCCGTGTTGACGAGAATCGCCGTCGGCTTCATCCGTGGCAGGGCCTCCTTCCCGATGAGGTTGGTCGTCTCCTTGGTAAGCGGCACGTGGATCGAGATGAAGTCGGACTGCCGGAGGAGCGGGTCGAGATCCGTGCAGTGCTCGATCCCGTCCGGCCAGGGCACCTTGTACGGGTCGAAGCCCAGGACCCGCATGCCAAGGCCTTGCCCCGTCATCCGGGCCAGGCGGAGTCCCGCGCTGCCGAGGCCGATGACCCCCATCACCTTCCCCGACAGTTCCATGCCCTGGTAAACCTTCTGGGTCCGCATGGTTCCACGAGTCAAGTCGCGCTCCGTCTCGCCGATCCGGCGCGCCACCGCCAGAAGGAGCGCCAGGGCGTGCTCCGCCACCGACGTGGAGTTCGCCAGCGGCGTGTTGGTGACGATCACGCCGGCTGCCGTCGCGGCCGGGATGTCGATGTTGTCGTAGCCGACGCCGTGCTTGCCGATGACCTTCAATGTCTTGGCGACCTTGATCACGTCCGCTGAAATCTTCGCGACCCGGACCAGCACCGCCTGGACATCGGCGATCGCCTCGGTCAGCGGCTGCTTATCCTGGCCGGGCCAGGCCACGGCGTCCGCCTCCCGCCTCAGGGTCTCCCAGCCCGCCGCGTGGATGGTCTCGGTCACCAGCACTCGTGGTTTCATGGTCTACGTTCTCCCTTTCTCTCAGTCACGCGCCCTACTTCTCGACGACACCCAGGCCCTTGAGGACTTCTCCAAGTTTCAGAACATCGTAGATGTATTCGCCCTTCGCGAGCCGCTCGCGCATCTGTTCCTCCTTCGCCGCGGCGCCCTGGGCTTTGGACAGAACGTCGGCTGCTTCCTCTTTTGGAACCACGACCACGCCGTCCGCGTCCGCCACGATGATATCGCCGGGCCGAACGGCCACCCCACCGCAGCTCACGGGCACGTTGATGGACCCGGGCGAGTCCTTGAATGGCCCCATGGGGAGGACGGCCCGCGCAAACACCGGAAAGCCGATGGCGGCCATGCCCTCGGCGTCGCGGCTCGCCCCGTCGATCACGACCCCGGCAATCCCGTGGACCTTGCAGGAGTACCCAAGCAGATCGCCGAACACCGCCGTGTCCCTGTACCCGCCCGCATTCACCACCAAGACGTCACCCCTTGCGGCCAGCGTGACCGCCTTGTGGATCATCAGGTTGTCCGCCGGAAACGTTCGCACCGTCAGCGCG
>Ga0316620_10000018_pt1 | contig 87937 bp, 49 predicted proteins | sample OWC_Aug_M1_C1_D5_FD_207651 | JGI IMG/M metagenome (GOLD analysis project Ga0316620, IMG submission 207651) | Wetland soil microbial communities from Old Woman Creek delta, Ohio, United States - OWC_Aug_M1_C1_D5_B | ecosystem: Environmental > Terrestrial > Soil > Wetlands | place: USA: Ohio...
CGCACCGGCTGAAGCAGTGATAAACCATTTCCTGACCTTCTTGGACGTACTTGCTGCGTGGCAGTGCCATGAGTCACCCCTTTCACTGCTTCTAACTGTCGACTCATGGAAAGTGCCAAGAAAAAATGCGAAAAAAGTGGGTGTCCAAGTTCTCCAAGGGCTTTCGGACGGCTGCTCCCTCCAGGTTAAGATCGAGTGAATTGCATTGACCACGGGATTTCCCGTTTTCCACGGCTGAGAATGGGATCCGGTTGCAGACGATACCTCTGCAGCGCATGGAATTGTCTTCGAAATGACCATCCAAACCTAATCATCTCCTTATTTTGGCCGAAGAGCAGGAATGAGACTCTCCGTGCCGCTCGTTGTCAGTGGCCTGCCCGGTTCTTCTTCAGGATCGTGGACTGATGCACTGAACTGGCGATGTGGCTGGAAGTGGGAGGTTTTGCACGGAAGTGGACCGATACAACTTGGCCGCAAACAGCGAGAACGATGGGCTTTGGGACTGGAATCTGACATCCGGCCGGATTCACTTTTCGGCGCGCTGGATCTCCATGCTGGGCTGTGAGAGCGAAGAGGTTTCGACGAAACCGGAAGAGTGGTTCCAGAGGATTCATCCCGAGGATCTGGAACAGGTGCAGCGTGGGATAGATGCCGAACTGGCCGGAAACTCGCGTCAGTTTGAATATCAGCACCGCCTGCGGCATCACGACGGAACCTACCGGTGGATGTCCTGCCGCGGCGTGATTGAGCGGAATGATGGCGGCCAAGCCATTAGAATCTCGGGCTCTCATTCGGATATTACCGCAGAAAAGGTCGTCGATGCCCTCACTGGACTTCCTAATCGTCTTCTGCTCATAGACCGTCTGACGCGCTCCATTGCGCGTGCCAAGCGGTGCGGCGACCACATTTTTGCTCTGCTGATGCTTGATCTCGACCGGTCTGAGACCCTGATTGCCCGTCTGGGACCGGCGGCCAGCGATCAATTGCTGGTCGCGGCGGCACGCCGCCTTGAGACCTGCCTGCGCGCCGGCGATCCCCTGGTCCGCCCGGGGCTTGATCATGTTGTTGCCCGCCTCGGGGGGGACGTGTTCACCGTCTTGCTCGAAGGTCTGAATGAGGTAGGTGAGGCGAAAAATATCGCTGAACGCTTGCTCAAGGAGGTCTCGGCTCCCTTTGAGCTCAACCAGCGGGAAGTTTTTCTTTCGACCAGCTGCGGCATCGCACTGAGCGCCACCGGTTACTGCCGTGCAGAGGAGGTTCTGCGCGATGCCGACATCGCGCTGTATCGGGCCAAGTCACTGGGGAAATCCCGCTGCGAGGTCTTTGACACGGCCGTTTTGGAATCGTCGCAAACCCGTCTCCAGTTGGAGGCTGACCTGCAGGAAGCCTTAGACAAGCAGGAGTTGTCGCTCTTATATCAGCCGATCCTGTCGCTGGCCTCGAACAATATCGCCGGCTTTGAAGCGCTGGTTCGATGGCGACATCCCGTTCGGGGCACGGTCTCTCCACAGGAGTTTATTCCCATCGCCGAAAAGACCGGACAGATCCTGCCCCTGGGCCGTTGGATTTTGCGCGAAGCCTGCCGGCAGCTGAAGAGCTGGCAGCAGAGCCTGCGTATCCCGCAGAACCTCTGGGTCGCAGTGAATATCTCCAGCGTGCAATTTGTCCGGCCCTCTCTGGTCGAACATGTTTGTGAGGTGTTGCGGGAGACTCGGCTGGAGCCGAATTGCCTGATGCTGGAGGTGACCGAAGGTGCACTGATGGGCAATCCGGAAACCGCCAGCGGTCTGCTCATGGAACTGCACGTCCTGGGAGTGAAAACCGGCCTCGATGATTTCGGCACCGGCTATTCCTCGCTGACCTATCTGCGCCAGTTTCCAGTGGACTTTTTGAAAATCGACCGATCCTTTGTGCAGGGCCTGGAAACCGGCAGGGACGTTTTTGAAATTGTCCGCACCATTCGTGGTCTGGCGCAACAACTGGGCCTGCAGGTGGTTGCGGAAGGAATCGAGAATGAACGCCAGCTGGGCTTGATCCGGTCCCTCAACTGCGACTACGGGCAGGGCTTCCTGTTTGCCAAACCGGTCGATCCCGAAAGTGCTGAGATGCTGCTGCGGGAATGCTTTTCCCAAGGCCAAGGGAAAAAGCGGGAAACAGGTCAGGCTGGAGAGAGCGCCGCTGTGACCGGCCTATTCCCCGATGAGGCCTCGTCACCTTGTGTTTCCGATCTCCCGACGGACGTATCGCCGGCGGAGCAGAAGAGAGGAGGGATAACCCGCAGAAAGGTCTCCCTCCTTGCTGCACTTTCAACGTTGGTGCTGGTGCTTGTGGGAGGCACGATTGCCAAATTCAACCGATACACGGAGCCGCCCGTCGCCCATACATCCTCGCCCGGCCTCCAGCAGACGGCGAGTACAGCAACCCCCGTCCCTGATGCGAAAGAGACTGTTGAAACGCCCGCGGCGCAAATAAGTCAGGCGCCATCGGCGCCAGGTCCTCGGCCGGACCCGCCTGTTCCCCTGCAAAAACCGCCGAGAGCCAAACAGCCGGTCTCGGACCCGGCCAGTCAAGAACAACCGTCCCGTGGGGCTACAGCAAGCCCGCCCCCCCACATCCCGACGCTTCCGATGGCAAGGCCGAGTGATGCAGACCTGATAGTTCGTAAACCTCCAGCGGAAGTTATCTCCTTGAGCCCGCCTCCTGTCGTGCCGCAGCCTCCAAAGGCAGAGCTGCCGGTCTACAGGTATCCTGTCGAACACGACCATCTGATCGGAAGCTGCAAGGGGACACTGAAGATTTCAGGCGATACCCTCTCCTTTGAATCTGAAAAAGCGAAGGACGATTTTGTGCTTGCTCACTCGGAATTTTCCTGGTCCCTGGAGAAGGACAAACTGACAATCAGGGCGGGAGATAGAACCTACCGCTTCAAACCGGCCGCGGTCCGCAACAGGGAAGAAAGCCGGTTCAAGCTCCAGGACATCGCGCAGAGCCTCATGAAAACTCATCCGGTCACGGAGCCGAGAAAGTAGTAATCGTGCCGCGAGCGTGAACAGCATCGGTCGTTCAGGCCCGCCACGACATTGCCGACTCAGGGATTCGCTCTTCCCCTTGATCTGAATCTCCCCCAGAGTTCGCGGCATGACCGTTGCGCTTTCCTGCTGATCTCTTCCTCGTCCAAAGCGAGGACCTTCCTGTTCTTCATCAATACCTTTCCCCCGACAATCGTGGTGTTCACCGGTGCCTGCGACAACCCGGATACCATGTGCGCGGGGAAATTGTCTTTGTTCATCGGGGTGGGCGGCAAATAATCGATGCAGATCAGATCGGCCTGCCACCCTTCCTTTATCTGGCCCACCCTCTGGAAATAGCGGTTGCAGATCACCCGGTTGTTCTTCAGGAGCAGGCCGGTCGCTTCGTCGAAAGCAACACCCGGGTTCTTGCGGAAAAGCCTCTGGGTCCAGATCGCGGCGCGCAGTTCTTCCATCATATTGAGCGTCATAGCATCCGTGCCGAGTCCGACCAGCACACCTCTGCTGGTAGCCTTCAGGAGATCCATCACTCCCACGCCGTTATTCGAGTTGGATTGCGGATTGTGGACCACGGCCGTCCCGGTCTTCGCCAGAAGGTCCCATTCACGGTCCTGCAGGTGGACCGCATGGGCGCAGATTGTCTGCGCGCCGAGGATCCCGTGCTCTGCCAGGCGCGGCACAACCCTCTTGCCGAACCTCTGCAGACTGGCGGCTTGATCGACTTTGCCCTCGGCACAATGAATATGGAAGCCTGCCTCTCGTCTCTCGGCGTATCGCGCACATCGGCGCAGCGTACCTTCTTCCAAGGTAAAAGATGCGTGCAGGCCGAACAGAGCCGTCAGCCGGTTGTCGTTTGTCTGCCGGCATTCCTCGACAAAGCGCAGGTTCTCCTCGATGCCTTCCCGGGCGGCAGCCCGCCCGTTCCTGTCGGAGACTTCATAGCAAAGACACGCACGCAATCCCAGCTCTCGCACGGCCTTGGCAATCCTGTCAAGCGATCCCCCGACAGCACCCGGGGAAGAATGGTGGTCGATGATCGTCGTGGTCCCGTGACGAATGGCCTCGAGTCCTGCAATCAGGGCGCTGTAATAGCATTGCTCCGGAGAGAGCAGACGATCCAGGCGCCACCAGAGGTTGCGCAGTTTCTCCGGAAAGTCCCCGGCGGGCGCCACCCCGGGCAGCCCGCGCGCGAAAGTGGAATAGAAATGCATGTGGCCATTGATGAATCCCGGCATCACCACCTGGCCACCGGCATCGATCGTCTGAGCCGTCGCGTGCCGGGCCGGATCCCGGGGAAGAATCCTCTTGATGATGCCGTCTTCGATCAAGACGGCGTGTCCGGCCAGTACCCGGTTTGGATGTTCCAGGGTGACAATTGTACCGTTCTTGATCAGCAGTCGTTTCATTGCAGATTCCACGGAATCGGCAGGGAATACCGGCGGATTCCATCATACGCGTGCAATCCATTGGCCACGGCGGCTGCCGTCGGCACCAGACCGATCTCTCCGACACCCTTGGCGCCAAACGGCCCGTGGGGATCACCGGCCTCAACGCCGATCACAATCACGTCCGGCATTTTGGGAGCGCGGATCACTCCGCACTTTCCCAACCGCAGGGATGAGGGCCTGCCGTCTTTCATGGGAAAGCTCTCGGTGAGAGCGTAGCCGAGCCCCATGTGAACCGCGCCTTCGATCTGCCCCTCGAACAGGGAGGGATTCATGATTCGTCCGACGTCGTGTGCGGCGTAGATCCTGTCGATCTTCCCCTTTGCGTCCAAAATGACCACTTGGGTGGCGTAGCCGTAGGAATAGTGGGTTTCATGGCCGACACCGGGTTTCTCCTTGCCGATTTCCGAAGTCCGGTCGTATGCCCACATGCCGGAATATTCTTTGCCGGCCAGATCCGCCAGTGAGTGATCCCTTAGGTCCTGCGCCAGGCGCTCGCAGGCTTCGATCAATGAGTTGCCTACCAGCGACGTGCCGCGTGATGCGGTGGTCATGCCGCAGACCGTTTCCGAAGCGGTATCGACCCGCACTTCCATGACCGGCGGATCGAGGCCCGTTTGTTCACAGACGGTCTGCAGGGCCATGGTGTGGACTCCCTGTCCCATCTCTGACCAGCCGTGATAGATGATGACCTTTTCCTCTGATTCAATCACGATCCGGGCGCGCCCGACATCGGGCACGCCGTTGCCGATGCCCGTGTTCTTGATTCCGCAGGCGATGCCGGCACAGGGAGCCTGGTGGAAGGCGTCCTTCACTGCCAGCAGAGTAGCGCGCAGGCCGACTCCGCCCTGCAGGCGCTGCCCGGTGACAGTCTCTTTCCCTTCCGCCAGAGCATTGTCATAGCGGAATTGCCATCGATCAAATCCTCCCTGCCCGCACAGATCGTCGATGCAGCTTTCCATCGCGAAGGTCGCCTGCGGGACGCCGAAGCCGCGCATGGCGCCGCTCGGCATGTTGTTGGTGTGAATCGCCCGCGCCTGCAGGAGCACGTTGGGAACGGCATAGGCGCCGGCGGCGTGGCCCGCCGCGCGTTCCAGGACCTTCATTCCCACCGAGGCATAGGCTCCTGTATCCCCGTCGATCTCGGCAATCATCCCGGTAAGCTTGCCGTCCCGATCGCAGGCGACGGTATAGTTCAAACGCATGGGATGGCGTTTGGGATGCATTATCAGGGATTCTTCCCGTGACAGCGCCACCCGCACCGGCCGTTTCAGGAGAAAAGCGAACAGGGCCGCATGGCCCTGGACGGAGAGGTCCTCCTTGCCGCCGAAGGCTCCCCCGGTCGGGACCTGAATGACACGGACGAGTTCTTCCGGGAGCCCCAGGATCCCGGCGATCTGCCTGCGATCTTCGTAGGCACCCTGCCCCTGAGAGAAGACGTGAACTCCTTCCCGGCCCTGGAAAACCAAGGGCTTGGCGAGTGCGCATTCGGTCTCCAGGTAGGCATGTTCGATGCGCTGGGTATGATAGGTGCCCCTGGCGACATAGGCCGATTTCTCAATGGCCGCCAGCGGGCGGCCGCGCTCCAGCTTCGTAACAGACAGAATGTTGCCGTGGGGATGGATCCCGGGGGCGCCCTCCGCCAGAGCCTGATCCATGCTGGTGACCGGCGGCAGCACCTCATAGCGCACGCGGATCCTGCCTGCGGCTTCTCTGGCGATCGCCTCAGTCTCTGCCACGACACCCGCAAGAACGTCGCCGATATAGCGAGTTTCCTCCCCGACAGCCACCATGACAGGCCAGTCTTCCAGGATGAGCCCGGTGTACCGCCGGCCCGGGACATCGGCGGCGGAGAAAATCCTGATCACCCCCGGCGTGTTTTCCGCTTCGATCGTGTCGATTGCCAGTATCCTGGCTCGGGGGTGATCCGAGTACTTGAGGGCACCATGGAGCATGCCGTCCTCGACAAGGTCGCTGACGAAGGGGAACCTGCCCAGGACTGTCTGGTAGGCCTGATGTTTGGCCAGGCGACTGCCGATTCTGCCGGAGGCGTCCTTTTCCGGGAGGATCTCCTCGCCGCGCAGCACTCCGGCGGCATACAGGACTGAATCCACGATCTTCTTATATCCGGTACAGCGGCACAGGTTGCGTTCAATGGCCTTGCGGACCTGGGCCGGCGAGGGATCGGGATTGTGCGACAACAGCGCGCGGGCAGCCATTACGATGCCTGGCGTGCAGAAGCCGCACTGGATGCCCCCCTTCAGGGCGAATGCCCTGGCAAAAACATCCTGGATCTTCTGCTCGAGTCCGGCAGGTGTAATGACCGACCTGCCGCGAACCCGTTTCATCGGCGTCCTGCAGGATAAAACCGCGCGTCCGTCCAGCAAGACCGTGCACCCGCCGCAGGCGCCCTGGCCGGAGCAGCCGGTTTTGCAGGATGTGTTCTTCTCCACGCCACGGAGATACTGCGACAGTATCAGTTCCTGATCTCCCTCGTACGTCCTCCGCTCGCCGTCGAGTGAAAATTCCACAATCTTCCTTTCCCTTAATGATCATCGGGCTGCGGCCTTGCCCGGATTCGAGCCGTCCGCGCTCGTGTGCTCGCAGTATACCTGCGGGAATGCGGCATAAAAGGCGGCTGCCGCCACCAGGTGATCTGCCGGCAGCTGATCATCCACGGTATGTGCGTGGATTTCGTTCGCCGGACCGAAGCCGATAGTCGGGATACCCGCCATTCCCATGGTGGCAACCCCGTTGGTGGAAAAAGTCCACTTGCCCAGTCCCGGCTTTTTGCCCGTCATGAGACGGCAGGTTTCCACGGCGGCCCGGCAAAGACTATGATCTTCCTCCAGCGTCCAGGTGGGGTAGTATTTCTCGGTCTCAAAGACAAGGCCGCGATAGCTGGGGACACGGTACCTGAGGACCTCAGCCGCTGCCTCCACCCCTGCCCTGCGAATCGTATCAGCCACCTCTGCCATCGCGGTCTGCCGCGTTTCACCGCGTGTCAGGCGCCGGTCAAGGTGAATGTACGCCCGGTCCGGGACCGCGCAAAGCGACGGCGTGTCGCATTCAATATAGGATACTGTTACGGTCCCTTTGCCGAGGAAGGGATCCTCCGCCAGGCGCCCGTTCAGTTTTTCGATTTCATTCACGACCCTCGCGATGCTGTATACGGCATTGCGTCCTCTTTCCGGCGCCGAGCCGTGGCAGGAAACTCCGCGCGCAGTCACGCCGATCTCCATCCGGCCCCGATGGCCCCGATAGATGTTGAGGTTGGTCGGTTCAGTGATGACCACAATTTCAGGAGCGAGGATTTCCTCGCGGAGGATGTATTGCCAGCAGAGGCCGTCGCAATCCTCCTCCTGAACAGTTCCGGTGATCCACAGCGTATAATCCGCGTCCATTCCCAGGTCGCGGATGATTCTCGCGGCGTACACCAGGCTCGCCATGCCGCCCTTCTGATCGCTGGCTCCGCGGCCATAAATCACACCGCTCTCCACTCCCCCCTTAAACGGATGCCACTTCCAGGAACCGGCATTGCCCACGCCAACCGTGTCTACGTGGGCATCCATGGCAATGATGCGCCTTCCTGTGCCGATCCGGCCCAGGATATTCCCCATGCCGTCGACACGGATCTCTTCAAATCCGGCCATGTCCATTTCTGACTGAATGCGGCGGATCACTTCCTGCTCATGACAGGACTCGGAAGGGATGGCAATCATGTCGCGCAGGAACCGTATCATGTCCTCGCGGTACTTCCCGGCGAGCTCCCTGATGCGTTGCGCGTCGAACCGGCTCATAGACACCTCGACTTGCGGTTAAAAAGCGGCAAAACTTCGCCCACAATAAAAATCGCCACGGATTCCTCGGATTTCACGCATATACGGAGCTTTCCTAATCCGTGAAATCCGTGGAATCCGTGGCGTTTCTTGTATGTCATATGCCCTTCCTGTGCTTCCCCCTTGAGGCGATCCCTTCCAGGACGGATGCCGGATCTGCGAATTTGCCTGCCAGGATCATGGCTGCGATGATGAAGGGCTTGTACCCTGCTTCCCGATAGGTCTCGATGCGATAGCGCTCAAATACACTTTCCTGCACCTCTCCCTGCGCGCAGGAAACGCCGGAGATATCCGCGGGCAAGCAGTGCATGTAGAGTGCTCTGCCTGCATGTGTCAGGCCCATTTTTTCTTCCGTGCATTCCCAGTCCTTGTGCTGCGCATTGACTGCGAGGCACTCGGTCTCGAGATCCTTCAGCCCTGCGTCGTTGTTACGGCTCAGCAGTTCCGTGCGCCGCTTCATGATCCGGCAGGGAGCCCAGCTCTTGGGATAGACAACGTCGGCAGCACGGAAGGCCTCTTCCATGGAATCAACGATCCGGAAGCTGCCGCCGCGTCGGGTGGCCTGCGCGGCGGCAAATTCCAGCACCTCGGGGACCAGGTCGTATCCTTCGGGGTGTGCCAGCACCACGTTCATGCCGAAACGGGTCATGAGCGCGATGATTCCCTGGGGAACCGAGAGAGGCTTGCCGTAGCTTGGGGAGTAGGCCCAGCTCATGGCGAGCTTCTTGCTCCGGAGATTGTCACAGCCTCCGAAGTAATGCTGCAGGTGGAGCAGATCGGCCATACTCTGCGTGGGGTGGTCCAGGTCGCACTGCAGGTTTACCACGGTAGGCCTTTGGGGGAGAACTCCCTTGGTGTAGCCATCCTCCAGGGCCTTGCCCACTTCCACCATGTAGTTGTGACCTTTTCCCAGAAAAATGTCGTCCCGGATGCCGATCGTTTCTGTCAAAAAAGAAATCATGTTTGCGGTTTCACGCACCGTTTCGCCGTGGGCAATCTGCGATTTGCCTTCATCGAGATCCTGAACCGTGAGTCCGAGGAGATTCGCCGCCGAGGCGAAAGAGAAGCGTGTGCGCGTGGACTGATCCCGGAATTGGGCGACCGCCAGGCCGGTGTCAAACAGACGGCAGGATATGTTGCCGCGGTACAAAGCCTGCAAGGCATCCGCGACCTTCAGGATGACCGTCAGCTCGTCAACCGTTTTGTCCCAGGTCAGCAGAAAATCCCTGCCGCACAACTCGCTTTTCAGTCTTCTTATTTCTGCGACTGCTTCCGTAAGCTCTTTCATTGCCCCACGCTATCATAAACCGCGCCGCGGCGAATCCAGATTTCTCTTGCGGTCTGCCCGCGATGTCTGATTCCATGATATGGGCCCGCTGCCGCTTGAGTTACACTGACGGCGCCGCAGGCATTGCACGGATGCGTGCTCGAAGGGATCGTGCCCAATGATCGATCTGACTGTGAATCAAGAGCGGTTGCAGCGAGCCGTTCGCAGAGCGAAAGAACGGAATATCATCATTCCTACATTCGCCCAGTTGAAGGATCCATCGCGGATTCCGGCCGCCGTCAGAATGAGACTGCGGGGGGTCGGACTCTGGGACCTGGACTCTCTCAACCTGTTCCGCATCACCTGGCACAATGAGCCGGTGCCGAACGGCGGCGGCTTCGGCGGCGTGAACTACCTCGAGTTTCCCTCCTCACTCACCGGCGTGCGCGCCCGTATCTTCGCCCTGGCGGGCAAATGGTTCCCGACGGGCGCTCACAAGGTCGGCGCCGCGTTCGGTTGCCTGGTGCCCCGACTGGTCACAGGCCAGTTCGACCCGACGACACAAAAAGCGGTCTGGCCCTCCACCGGCAATTACTGCCGCGGCGGCGCCTACGATTCGGCGCTGTTGGCCTGCGCATCCATTGCCATCCTTCCCGAGGGGATGAGCCGCGAGCGGTTCGATTGGCTCTCGAGCATCGCCGGGGAAGTCATCGCCACACCCGGGACAGAGAGCAATGTCAAGGAGATCTTCGACAAGTGCTGGGAGTTGCGCCGTTCCGGCCAGGACCTGGTAATCTTCAACCAATTCGAGGAATTCGGCAACCACTTGTGGCACTACGACGTCACCGGCCGGGCTATGGAAGAGGCGCTTTGGACGGCGTTGCGCCCCGGCGAGGTTCTGCGCGGAACGGTGTTCACCACCGGCTCTGCCGGCACCATGGGCGCAGGGGATTACCTGAAGAAAGTGTTCCCGGCCAGCAAACTGGCGGCCAGTGAGGCGCTGCAATGTCCGACCCTGCTGCAGAACGGCTTCGGTTCCCACCGGATTGAAGGGATCGGCGACAAGCACGTGCCCTGGATTCACAACGTCCGCAATACCGATATGGTCATGGGGATCGACGACGAAGCCACCATGCAGCTTGTCCGGCTGTTCAACGAAACGGCGGGCAGGGAGTACCTCGTCGGCATGGGCGTGCCCGGGGAATTCACCGGGCAATTGTCACTTCTCGGCATCTCGGGAGTGGCAAACCTTTTGTCGGCGGTCAAAATGGCGCGCTGGTACGAATGGGGGGAGGGCGACGCGGTGATGACGGTTCTGACCGATTCGATCGATATGTATAGAAGCCGGCTCGAGGAACTGAAGGCCGCGCACGGCGAGTTTTCCAGCCGGGACGCCGCCGTCGCTTTTCATAAGTACCTGCGCGGGCAAGGCGCGGAGAATGTCGAGGAATTGAGTTACCCGGCACGCAAGCGTGTGCACAACCTCAAATACTTCACCTGGGTCGAACAGCAGGGCAAGAGTCACCAGGAGATCCAGTGCCAGTGGTACGATGGCAACTATTGGGAAAACATCCACGGGCAGGTGGAGGCAATCGATTCCTTGATCGGGCAATTCAATGAGATGACCGGCCTGGTGTGACAGCAGAGGTCCGCGGCGCCCACGGGCATGGCGCCGGACGAACTGGACAAGCGGGAGCAATCTTTTGTGTGGCGAACCTACCGAACTCCGACATCCGTGGCAGAAACCCTGCGCCTCCTGGCCGAATATGGCGACAAAGCGCGCATCATCGCCGGCGGGACCGACGTGCTGGTCGAATGGCAGCGCAATGCCGGGCGGACCTGTGATCTGATCGATGTGAGCCGCATCCCGCAGCTGGACCTGGTCCGGTTGGATGACCGTGGCGAAATCCACCTCGGTGCCGCCCTTGCGCACAATCAGGCCGCCCGCTCAGAGCTCCTGGCAGAAAGAGGATGGCCGCTGGTGCAGGCTTGCCGCCAGGTGGGCACACCTCAGGTGCGCAACCGGGGAACCATAGCAGGCAACCTCGTCACAGCCTCACCGGCCAACGATACCATCACGGCACTCCGGGCTCTGGATGCCCGCCTGACGCTGCAAAGCGCCCGGGGCCGGCGTGTCCTTCCTTTGGCCGATTTTTATGCCGGGGTGAGGCGCACGACGATCGCGCCGGATGAACTGGTGACCGACATCGCCTTTCCGGCTCTTGGTGGGCATCAGCGCGGCGTTTTTTTGAAGATGGGTTTGAGACGCGCGAACGCAATTGCCCTTGTCAATGCTGCGGTTGTCCTGACCATGGACGGCCCCGCCGTTTCTGCGGCACGCATCGCCCTCGGCAGCGTCGCCCCCACGGTCATCCGGGCCGCGGAGGCGGAGCGGGCGCTTCAGGGGAAGGATCTCGGGTGCGAATGTATCGCCGAAGCCGCCGGTCTGGCCGCGCAGGCCGCCGCTCCCATTACCGATGTCCGGTCCGGAGCGGCATACCGCCGGGCGGCGGTGCGTATGCTCGTGCAGCGCGCGCTCACCGGCCTTCGCGCCGGCACCCGAAATTCGGCTGTCGGCGGCGCCGCACCTATGCTGTGGGGAGGAACGGACGGTCATTTCCCGCCCTGGGCTGGTGCGTCGCTCTGCCATAACCCGGGCGGTTCCGATGCGATCGAGTGCGAGGTGAACGGCAGACGCGCGGTCGTTGCCGGCGCCGGCGGCAAAAGATTGCTGGATATGCTGCGCGAAGACCTGCGTCTGACCGGGACCAAGGAGGGATGCGGCGAGGGCGAGTGCGGCGCTTGCACGGTATTCATGGATGGCATTGCCGTGCTGGCCTGCCTGGTGCCGGCTCCTCGAGCCCACGGCACGCGCCTCGTCACCATTGAGGGCATGGCCGCGGGCGGCAGACTGCATCCCGTACAGCAGGCTATGATCGAGGAAGGGGCCGTGCAATGCGGCTACTGTTCGCCCGGATTCGTCATGGCGGGCGCCAGCATGCTGGCTGAAATCCCCAATCCCACACGCGAGCAGATCGCCGCCGGATTGAGCGGCAACCTGTGCCGCTGCACAGGCTACTACAGCATCCTGCGCGCGGTGGAGAAGGCCGCTGGCAGAGGGGAGTTCCTGTGACGCAGGTGGTTGGTCAGTCCGTGCCCCGCATAGACGCCCGTGCCAAGGTTACGGGGGAGGCGAAATATCCGGGCGATCTGAGCATGGCCGGCATGCTGCACGCCAAGACGCTGTTTGCGCGGCGGCCTCATGCCCGGATTGTCGTTATAGACGCCTCTGCTGCGGAGGCTGTTCCCGGCGTCGTCGCCGTTCTCACCGCACGCGACGTGCCGGTAAACGAGCGCGGCCTGCAGATCCCTGATCAGCCGGTACTGTGCGGCCCCGGCTCCTCGAAGGCAGGCGCCGAAATCGTGCGCTTTGTCGGCGATCAGATCGCGCTGATCGTGGCCGAAACCGAGGGCGCCGCCGCCGCCGGGCGCGACGCCATGCGCGTCGAGTACCAGGACCTGCCGGCCGTCACCGACCCATTCGAAGCCCTAAAGCCCGAAGCGCCCCTGCTTCACAGCCGCCGCTACCTGAACAAGATTCACCCCGAGTTGAGCGCCGATGGCAACCGCATCTCGCACCACCAGATCCGCAAAGGGGACACGGCAAGCGCCTGGCCGCAGGCCGATGTGGTTGTGGAGGCCGAATATCATTTGCCTTCCCAGGAACACGCCTACCTGCAGCCCGAAGCCGGGCTTGCCTGGCTGGATGATGAAGGGCGGATCACGATCGCGGTCGCAGGCCAGTGGACGGCGGAAGACCAGCGCCAGATCGCCCATGCACTGAATCTGCGCCTCGAACAGGTGAGGGTGGTCTACCCGGCTATCGGCGGTGCGTTCGGCGGCAGAGAAGACATTTCCTTGCAGATCGTGCTGGCGCTGGCGGCCTGGAGATTGCGGCGCCCGGTCAAGATGGTGTGGAGCAGGGAAGAGTCCATTCTCGGCCACTGCAAGCGCCATCCGGTCCGGATCCGCAGCAAATGGGGCGCCACTCGCGAGGGGAAACTGGTGGCCGCCGAAATCCACGTCGTGGCTGACGGCGGCGCTTACTGCTACACCACCAACAAGGTCCTCGGCAATACCACGGCAACCTGCGCCGGCGTTTACGTGATCCCCAATGTCAAGGTGGATGTCGACGGAGTGTACACCAATAATCCGCCCAGCGGCGCTTTTCGCGGTTTCGGCTCCCCGCAGGCCATTTTCGCCGCCGAGATGCAGATGAACAAACTGGCGCAGGCGCTGAACATGGACCCGGTGGAGCTGCGGCTCAGGAACCTGCTGGGGGAAGGCAGCCTGACGGCCATGGGCACGCCCCTGCCTGCAGGCGTGAGCCTGGCGGAAGTTGCCGGACGGTGCGCCCGCGCCGCCGGCTGGGGACAGACGCAGCAAGGCTGGCGCAAGCCCTCGCTTCCGGACTCGAGTTCCCACATTCGGCGCGGCATCGGTTTCGCAATCGCTTTCAAGAATGTGGGGTACTCTTTCGGCTATCAGGACAATTGCCGGGTCAGGATTGCCCTGAGCGGTGCGGCGGAGATCGAAGCGGCGGATGTGCGTATCGGCAGCGCGGAAGTAGGCCAGGGCACGCACACGGTGATCTGCCAGATGGCGGCGGAGGCGCTTCAGGTGCCTCTGGAGCGGGTGCGGCTGCTGGCCGCGGATACCGCAACCAGTCCCGGCAGTTCCGGCTCCGTGTCCGCCTCGCGCATGACCCTGATGAGCGGCAACGCCGTTCGCGGAGCCGCAGCCGAAGCCCTCAAGAAGTGGCACGCCGGAGAAAGGCCGGCGGTCGCAGAGCACACCTACCTGTCGCCCGGAACCACGATATTCGATCCGGAAACCGGCCACGGCACCCCCAATTTCTCCTACGGCTATGTTGCCCAGGCCGTGGAAGCTGAGGTGGATGTGGCAAGCGGTGCAGTGCGCATCCTGCGCGTGGTTTCCGCCAATGATGTCGGCAAGGCGGTTAATCCGCAGCAGGTAACGGGACAGATCGAAGGGGGCATAGTCCAGGCCGCAGGCTGGGCCACGTGCGAGGATTTCGTGACGGCCGGCGGCCATGTGATGACGGGCAATCTGAGCACCTATCTGATACCAACCACCGCGGACATCCCGGAGCGCGTGGACACGATCATCGTGGAAAAACCCAATCCCATCGGCCCGTGGGGCGCGCGCGGCATGGGCGAGATGCCCTTTATCGCGCTGGCGCCCGCTCTGGCAGCCGCTGTCCACGATGCCACCGGAGTGTGGTTCGACCGGTTTCCGCTGACCGCGGAGCGGGTGTGGAAAGGACTGTCAGGGGGGAACAGCTGAGATTCATTATGCGCGTACTTCCATTTGAAGCGCTTCTCAACTGGATTCTCGAGGAATACCGGCAACGGCAGTCCATTTTCGGCATTGATCGCTCGCTCTTTTTCGCACCCCGACGCGAAAGCCCTTACTCGATTCCGGATATCTTCGGGCAACATCTCTCGACGCCGATCGGCCCGGCCGCGGGGCCGCATACTCAGTTGGCCCAGAACATCGTCTGTGCGTGGCTTTGCGGCGGGCGCTTCATGGAGCTCAAGACGGTGCAGGTCCTCGACGAACTGGACATTCCCCGGCCATGCATGGACATGGAAGATGAGGGGTACAACGTCGAGTGGTCGCAGGAGCTCCGGCTGCATGAGTCTGCGGGAGAGTACGTCAAAGCCTGGGCTTTGATTCACGTGCTGCACCGGATGCTGGACGGTGATTCGGGCCTGCCGGTCGGTACCATCTTCAACATGAGCGTCGGCTACACTCTGGCAGGAATACAAAGCGCAGCCCTGAACCGCTTCATGGACCTGCTCGAGGACGCGTCCACGGAACTGGCAAAAATCCACGCGCTGCTGCAGGCCAGGTTTCCTCAATTCAAGGATGTGCACATACCGTCCCGGATCACCAAAAGCGTCACCCTCTCGACCATGCACGGCTGCCCGCCGGGCGAGGTCGAACGAATGGCGCGTTACCTGCTGGAAGAAAGAGGCCTGCACACCGCTGTCAAGCTGAATCCGACACTCCTCGGAAAAGAAGCCGTTTCGGCCATTTTGCACGGCGAGCTGGGATTTCACGACGTGCCTGTCGCCGATGCCGCCTTTGAGCGCGACCTGCAGTACCGACAGGCAGTGGAATTGATCCATGCGCTCCGGAAGACGGCCGCACAGCGCAATCTGACCTTCTGCGTCAAGCTCAGCAACACCCTGCCCGTGCTCAACTGCAAAGGGAATCTGCCCGGCGGCGAGATGTACATGTCGGGCCGCGCGCTATATCCGCTCACCATGCACCTCTTCCGCAAGCTGGCCCGGGAGTTCAACGGCGACATCAACGTCTCCTACTCCGGTGGCGCGGACGTATGGAACGTGCACAGGATTCTGGCAGCAGGCGCGCGTCCCATCACCGTGGCCACGGATCTGCTCAAGCCCGGCGGCTACGCGCGGCTGCTGCAATACCTGGAAGCCCTCGAAGCCGCCATGAGCGCTCAGGGCGCCGCGAGTCTCGATGAACTGGCCCGGGACAGAATGGCACATCTGGACCAGGCGGCGGCCGACGCCCTGGAAGATCGACGCTACAAGAGAAGTTGGTATGCGGACGGCTTGCCCAAGGTCGATGACAAACTGGCACTGTTCGACTGCATTGCCGCTCCCTGCATGGAACGGTGCGCCGTGCGCCAAAACATCCCGGAGTATGTCCGGCTGATTTCCCGGGGAGAATATGACCGGGCTTTGGCGGTCATCATGGCGCATAACCCTCTGCCGGCAGTGACCGGGTACATCTGCACTCAGCTGTGCCAGAAATGCTGCACGCGTTCGGCGGGCAATTACGACGAGCCGGTGGCCATTCGAGCGCTCAAGCGGTTTGCGGCCGAGAGAGGCCGGGTCACGCTGCCTGCGACAGACAGACTCGGCAAGCGGGTTGCCGTGATCGGCAGCGGGCCCTCCGGACTGGCCGCCGCCTACTTTCTTGCTTTGCACGGCATCGGGGTCACCGTTTCCGAAGCCAGGGATCGTGCGGGCGGCATGATGTGTCTGGCGCCCCGCTTTCGCCTTCCCTCGGAGATTATTCAGGCGGACGTCGACCGAATCCTGCAGCTGGGGGTTGAAATCAAGCTTTCATGCCCGGCAGCTCAGCGGCCTGAAGATCTATTGGGCCGCGGTTTTGATGCTGTGTATGTTGCCAGCGGATTTCAGAAGGACGCGCCCCTTTACATCGAGGGAATACAGGCGCAGGGAGTCATAGCGGCCCTCGATTTCCTGCGGCAGGCACGGCTCGGCCAGACGGTGGATCTCGGGCCCAGGGTCCTGGTCATAGGCGGCGGCAATACCGCTGTGGATGCGGCCCGCGTGGCCCGGCGGCTTACGCGCCAGCCTGTGCTGATCGTCTACCGGCGAACCCGTGAGGAGATGCCTGCCTTCGACGAGGATATCGAGGGAGCGCTTGAAGAGGATGTGCGGTTGCAGGAACTTGCATCCCCGGTCCGGATGATCCTCAAGGGCGGATGGGTAGCTGCCCTGGAATGCATCAGGAACCGGCTCGGCGAGCCTGGTCCTGACCGCCGCAGGCGCCCCGTTCCTATTCCGGGCAGCGAGTTCTGGATTGAAGCCGAGTCCATTGTCGTGGCCGTCGGCCAGAGCCCGGACCTCACGTTCCTGCAGGGGAGCGCCATATCCCTGCACGATAACGGAACCATCGCCGCCCATCCGGAAACCGGAAATGCGGGAGTGCCTCGCATTTTCGCCGGAGGAGACGCCGTCCGGGGCCCGGAGAGCATCATCGCAGCCTGTGCAGACGGGCGCCGGGCTGCGGAGTCCATCTGCGCGGAGTTCGGCATTGAATTCCGGGCGTTGCCGGCACCCGCGACGGAACTTCCGGCAGAGGAAATCAAGGCGGTGCGGCGGGCCCGTGCCCGCAAGGAGATGCGGCAACACGCGCCGTTGCTGCCGCCGGATCAGCGCAACAGCTTCGCGCTGGTTGAAGGGACGCTCTCCGAAGAGGCTGCGCAACGTGAGGCGGCGCGCTGCCTGCAGTGCTCCGGCCTCTGCGACAAGTGCGTGGATGTCTGCCCGAATCGCGCCAATCAGGCCTATACGGTCAAGCCGGCAAGTCTGAAGCTTCCTGTACTCTCCTGCCGCAATGGGCAGCTGATGGTGACGGGCGAAACCGCTTTCCAGGTGACGCAGAGCCGGCAGATTGTCCACCTGCATGACCTGTGCAACGACTGCGGCAATTGCGCGACTTTCTGCGTTCACCAGGGCCACCCTTACCTTGACAAGCCCCGGCTATTCCTCCGGGCATCGGATTTCGCCAAGCAACACAACAATGCCTTTTTCCTGGAAAGAACCGCCGCCGGATGGACCCTGCGTCGGCGGGAGGGAGGACATGAGTCTGCGCTCACATGGGAGGAGCAGAGCGGCGAGGTCACCTTTGAAAACCATCTGTTGAAAGCCGCGCTCGCGAGTGACGATTTTCGCATCCGGACGATGGAATTGAAGCAGGCTTTTCCGGATGAACAGGCGCTGGTTGGGGCTGCAGAGATGTATGTCATTGTCAAAGGTCTGGTGTTCTCGATGGCCTTCCTGCCCTCGGGCCTTGCAGAGAGCAGTTGGAAGGCTGACTAACATTTGTTGCGGCAGTGCCTGCCGCGCGCATGCTGACCGGTTTGGCAATATCGTCGCTTTTGCGGGTGGGACGCGCGCGGTCGCGGCTGTTTTCAGAGCAGCTTCTCATGGGCCTGTGGCGCACCCGGTGACGCATGAAAATGTTCGGGGCTGGAATTGGGGTCGCGATCGGGATCGTGCGGATGTGCCTTCAATCCCGATCCCGACGTTCCCGGCTGAGGTTCTATTTTCGGAGCAGAATATGATCGGTGGACATATGGTAGGGTAATGCACGGTAACTTTTTGAGTGGAGGACCTGACGATGCCTACGCTCCTCTTGAAACATGCCGATCTGGTGGTGACCATGGACGCGCACCGTCGATGCATTGTGGACGGGGGCATCCTGATTCGCGACAACGTCATCGAGCAGGTTGCTCCGGACGCCGAACTGTCCGATGCTGCTGACCAGGTCCTGAACGCCCGGGGCATGATCCTTTTGCCGGGCCTGGTGAATGCCCACCATCATCTCTATCAGACGCTGACGCGCGCTGTCCCGGCGGCGCAGGATGCTACGCTGTTTCAATGGCTCAAGACTCTCTATCCCGTTTGGGCGGGATTAACTCCGGAAGCGGTCTACACCAGCGCCAAAATCGGTCTGGCGGAACTGGTCCTGTCGGGCTGCACAACCGCGGCCGATCATCTGTATATCTACCCGAACGGCTGCCGCGTTGACGATGAGGTGCAGGCCGCGCAGGAGATCGGCATCCGTTTTCATGCCAGCCGTGGTTCGATGAGTCTGGGAGAAAGCAAAGGAGGGCTGCCGCCGGATCGGGTCGTGGAGGACGAGGAGTTTATCCTCAAAGAGACACGCCGCGCCATTGAGACGTACCACGACCCGCGGCCCTATGCGATGCTGCGCATTGTCGTCGCTCCCTGCTCACCTTTTTCGGTAACGCCGCAACTGATGCGCGAATCCGCGGCTTTGGCCCGCTCCTACGGTGTCCACTTGCACACACATCTTGCAGAGACCCTGGACGAGCAGCAATTCTGTCTCGACCGGTTTGGCCGCCGCCCGGTCGCTTACGCCGAGAGCCTCGATTGGATCGGAGGAGATGTCTGGTACGCGCACGGCGTTCATATCGACACGGCGGAGATCGGCAGGATGGCGCAGACCGCCACCGGAGTTTGCCACTGCCCGAGTTCCAACATGCGTCTGGCATCCGGTATCGCGCCGGTTCGCAGGTATCTCGATGCCGGCGTCCGCATCGGGTTGGGGGCGGACGGCTCGGCCAGCAATGATTCTTCCCACCTGCTGGCAGAGTCGCGCATGGCGCTGCTGTTGCAGCGTGTCACCGGAAATCCGGCGGCCCTGTCGGCCTCGGAAGCCCTGTGGCTGGCTACAGCCGGCGGCGCGCAAGTCCTGGGTCGAGACGATATCGGCATGCTGGCGCCTGGCAAGGCCGCCGATGTGATCGGTTTCCGCCTGAATCGGCTCGACTACGCAGGAGCACTGCACGATCCCATGGCTGCGCTGGTGTTTTGCGCGCCCCAGCGTGTCGATCTGTCCGTGATCAACGGCAGGATCGTGGTGCAGGATGGCAGCCTCCTTACCTCGGACCTGGGGCCGCTGATCGAAAGGCATAACCGCATAGCCCGCCGCCTGGTGTCGGGCGATTAGGAGACGATAACCAGGGGAATGCCGATACGGTATTATGCCGTGCCAGGCCGGCTGCGGATGTAGCCGGTTTGCACGCCACACCGGACGGCTGCGGATCGAAGCATGCGGGTGAACGTGGAAGAGGAGAGCAGGCGATGGAATTAGCCCAGATTATCAGGCTGGCGCGGGGAGCCGAACCTGCCGAGGTTCTGCTGACCAATGCGCGCATCGTCAATGTCTACACGGGGGAAACCTATCCTGCCGACATTGCGCTGGCCGACGGCCGCATTGCGGGAGTGGGTTCAGGGTACACCGCCCGAGAAGTGATGGACCTGGGCGGGCGTTACGTCTGCCCAGGCTTTATCGATGCGCACGTTCATATTGAAAGCAGCATGGTCCCGCCGCAGGAATTCGCCCGCGCCGTGGTCGCGCGCGGCACGACCACCGTCATCATCGATCCCCATGAGATTGCCAATGTGCTGGGTCTGGAAGGCATCCGCTACATGTTCGATGCGGCCAAATACAATCCTCTTTCGGTGTTTGTCATGATGCCTTCCTGCGTGCCCGCCACCGATATGGAGACAGCCGGCGCCTACCTCAGGTGGTACGACATATCGCATTACCTGAGCGACCGCTGGGTGCTGGGTCTGGGTGAAATGATGAACTTTCCCGGCGTGGTGTTCGGCGACGAGGAAGTGCTCAACAAGCTGCGGGGATTTGAGGAAGGGATCCGAGACGGCCACGCACCCGGCCTCACGGGCCGGGACCTGGTTGCATATGTGGCGGCGGGCATTGGTTCCGATCACGAGTCCACTACGGTCGAAGAGATGAGGGAGAAGCTCCGCCTGGGGATGGTAGTGTTTATCCGCGAGGCAACCAATGCGCGCAACCTGCTCAGCCTGATTCCGGGGCTGACGGTGGCCAATGGGCCCCGCGTCTGCTTCTGCACCGACGACCGGCAACCGGCGGACCTGCTGAATGAAGGGCACATCGATTTCCTGATCCGTAAAGCCGTCGCCGAAGGAGTCACGCCCTTTATGGCGATCGCCATGGCCACGCTCAATACCGCCAACTATTTCCGCCTGTTCGACCGCGGCGGCATCGCGCCGGGCAAACGCGCCGATCTGGTGGTGTTTTCCGACCTGAACGACATCCGGGCGGAAATGGTCTTCCGGGGCGGGCGCCTCGCCGCCCGGGACGGCGAGGTCATTGCCTGGGAAAGGCCTCTGAAACCGGCTGTCCTGCGCTCCTCCATGAACGTCAACTGGGAACGGGTCGATCTGCGCATTCCTGCGCAGGGCCGGCGCGGACGCGTCATCGGCGTGATCCCCGACCAGTTGATCACGGAGCACCTAATAGAAGACCTGACCCTGAAGGCCGGGGAGGTTGTCGCCGATCCGGACCGCGACCTGGCCAAGGTCGCCGTTATCGAGCGGCACATGGCTACAGGAAATTTTGGGTTGGGACTGGTCAGGGGAATTGGCCTGAAGCGCGGGGCCATCGCTTCGACGATCGCCCATGACAGCCACAACATCGTCGTCGTTGGCGTGGATGACGCCGCCATGATGGTTGCAGCCCATGCGGTCGCCGACATGCGCGGCGGCATGGCCGCCGTCGAGGACGGCCGAGTCGTAGCCGCGCTTCCCCTGCCGATCGCCGGGCTGATGAGCGATCAGCCTATCGAGGTCGTGCGCGACCTCATGGAAGACCTGATCCGTGCCGCACACCGGCTCGGCTCCCCTCTGCGCGACCCGTTCACGGCCATGTCTTTTCTCGCGCTTCCCGTAATACCGTCGCTCAAGATTACCGACAAGGGCCTGGTCGACGTGCGCCGGTTCCGGATTGTCTCGTTATTCGAGGAAGAGGGCATCGGCGCCTGACCCGGATTGCCCCGAAGCGATGGAACCCTGCCTGCTCCGAAAATAAAAAAGCTTGCCACGGATTCCACGGATTTCACTGAAACCATAAGATAAAAATCTGTGAGATCCGTGGAATCCGTGGCTGCTTTTGCAGTCTTGAGCTAAGGTCTTTCGTCAAAGCCATTCTCCTGCGTCACCGGGCGCGCCATCGACGCATGAGGGGGGAGTCACCGGAAGAGCAGCGGAGCGAAATCCCGCAGGTGATATCGCCAGACAGTCCACTCGTGCCTTCCCTCGGTGATCAGATAGGTGTGGCGGATCCCCTTTCTGGTCAGGGTTTCGTCGAGCGCCTTGCTGCCGCCCCCGACGAGCGCATCATCCTTCCCAACAGCGATCCACAACAACTTGAGCTGTTTGTTGGTTGCGGCGGAGTCCTTGAAGAAACCCGGGTAGCTGACATCCGCATTCTGTGAACCGGAGCTCATGATGCCGACATAGCGGAACAGCTCCGTACGGTTGAAGGCGACATTCATCGTCAACCCGCCGCCCATCGACAGGCCCGCGATGGCCCGGTCGTCGGGTTTCCTGGAGACCTTGTACTCTTTCTCCACCAGCGGCATCACGTCCTCCAGCAGATCTCTGGCGAACAGGTTAAGCCCTTGGGGGCCGGCGGGCGCTCCCCGTCCGGAAGGCGCTGAGGGAACGCCGGTGCTCGCAGCGGGTCTTGCCGGTCCCGTCCAGAAGCTCTGGATTGCGTGCCCCAGCGGCATGACAACGACCATAGGCTTCGCTTTGGCTTCGGCGATCAGGTTGTCGAGGATATTGTTGGCCCGTCCGATCATGGTCCAACCCGACTCAATGTCGCCCGCGCCGTGGATCAGAATCAGGACCGGGAAGTTCTTGCCCTTTTCATAATCCGGCGGCGTATAGATCCACACCGTCCGGCTCACTCCCATGGTTCTTGAAACATACGGGTGAATGCGAACCACCCCGTGCGGCACCGGCTTCACATCGTAGAACTGCGGCCCGTCTCCAGGCACCTCCACCACGCTGACGGCGCCGAAGCCGCCGTAGCCATACTTCGTGTTCGGGTTGCGCGGATCGAGCGCTATCGCCCCATCGACATTGTACGAGTACGTGTAAATGTCGGGGGGCAACGGCCCGACCTTCACACTCCAGATGCCGCCGGCATCCATCGTCATCGGATGCGGCTTGCCGTCCAGTTCGCCATTAACCGTGACCTGCTTTGCGCCGGGGGCCGAATAGCGGAAGGTGATGGTGCGGTCCGCCCCTACTTCCGGCGAGATGAGCTGCGGCCCGCCCCTGCCGCCACCGGGAGGCGCCGGGACCTGGGCGCCGGCAATGGAACACAAAAGAACGAACAATCCGAGACAGCACATGGCTTTTCGCGACATCATCTCTGTTCCTCCGGAAATCGAACAATGATTGGGTTCGCCACGGACCTTGCAGATCCGGCGCCGGCTGCCGATAGCGATGCCCTTATAACAGATTCGCGATTCCCAATGCCAGTGCAAGATTCGCCTGGCGAACCCACGATGCCTGCTCTGCAGGCCTTGGCGTGCGGCGGTGATTGACGGTCCTGAGGTCGGGCCGGGAAGTGGGCACGGCCCCGGGCGGCGCAGAGCTAAAGCCCTGAGCCATGGGCTTCTACGAGAAACGGGACCTTTGACGGCTTTATGGTCATTTGCCTTCCGCCACTCGCAGGATCCTCAGGAAATTGGTCGCCCCGCCGGCCGCCAGCGGCATGCCGCCGAGCACAACCACGGAATCACCCGCCACTGCCAGCTGTCGGGTGACGAGCTCCGCTTCCACGCATTGAAACAATTCCTCGACGCTGCCGGCAACGTCGACCTGCAGAGGGGACACGCCCCAATAGAGAGCTGCACGGTTGAAGACGCGCTGAGTGTGCGTGAAGGCCAGGACAAGCACGCCGGGCCGTTCCTTGGAAACCAGGCGTGCTGTGTAGCCCGATCGGGTGAAGGCGCAGATGACCTTGAGCTCGAGGTCTCCGGCAATCGTGCACGCAGCATGGGCAATCGCCTGGGGATACTGCCGGCGCGTCTGTTTTCCCGCGACGCTCCCCCGGCCGCTGGCTTCGGCTTCCAGGGCAATGAGCGCCATCATCTTCAACGCCTCCAGCGGGAACTGCCCAATGGAGGTTTCGGCGGACAACATGACGGCATCCGTGCCGTCCAGGATGGCGTTGGCCACGTCGCTGGCTTCGGCTCGCGTGGGACGGGGATTGGCGATCATCGATTCCAGCATCTGCGTTGCGGTGATGACCAGCACGCCGCACCGGTTGGCCGCCTCAATGATCTGCTTCTGCAGGATAGGAACTTTTTCCGGACTCACCTCCACGCCCAGGTCCCCCCGTGCCACCATGACGCCGTCGCATGCCGCCAGAATGGCATCCAGGTTCTGCACCGCCTCGGGTTTTTCTATCTTGGCGATGATCGGGATGTCCTCCTGGCACTCCTGGAGCCGGTGCCGCACCTGCAGCAAATCCCCGGCCTGGCGCACAAAACTGACGGCGACATAGTCCACACCGTGAGCCATCCCGAAGTCCAGGTCGGCCATATCCTTCTCGGTCATGGCCGGCGTGCTCAGGGGAACTCCGGGCAGATTCATGCCCTTGTGCTCGCCCAGCAGGCCGCCATGCATGATCCTGCAGCGCACCGAAGTCGATTCAGCGGCGAGCACCTGCAGCTCCATCATCCCGTCGGCAAGAAGGATGCGGTCGCCGGGGCGGACGTCGGCAGGAAGGCGGGAATACGTGGTGGCGATCAGTGAGGCATTTCCCGGCACGGGCAGGGTGGTGATGGTGACCTCCGCTCCCGTCGCCAGGTTCACATCGGCGCCACCCTGGAGCGCGCCCGTGCGGATCTTGGGGCCGCACAGGTCCTGCAGGATTGCCACAGGACGCCCCAGGCGGGCGCTGATCTCGCGCACGGCTCGGATTACCTGGCCATGCTCCTCGCGCGTTCCATGGGAGAAGTTCAGGCGCGCCACATCCATGCCGGCCAGGATGAGCGCCTCGAGCATTTCCCTGCTGCGGCTGGACGGGCCGATCGTGCAGACGATTTTCGTTCTTCTCACCATGCGCCTCCCCCTACATGATGCGGGAATCGCCGGCCGCGATTCTCGCGGTTTGTCGTCTTACTGTCCGGCATGCCACGAAAGGAATGCATGGCGCCGCCACGGGCTGTTGATCGGGATCGACAACCCGGGCCAGTATAGCAGCATATTTGCAGTCCTCAGAATCCGGGGGACAGGCTACACGACTTCCGAATCAAACGCCTCTCAGTTCTGTGTGGCGGTTTTAGGTTCGGGAGTCGTGTATTCTGTCCCCCGAATTTCGTGACGCCTACAAGAGGTTCTTTGACTATGCGCAGCAGCGTCTGCTCGCGGAAATGTCGTCGGAAGACAACCTGTCCGCCATCGCTGAAAAGCCCTGGCGCGGCACCGGCCAGCCGCTGCTCCGCAAAGGGCCGTTGATCGAACTCTCGCGGCCGGGGCCCCATCCGAAAGAGACCGCACGCGCTGCCGCCCGCATTGTCGCCGCGGTGGAACTGGCGCGCCATGCCGACGAATTGCAGACGGCCGCAGGAAGGCTGGCGGCCATGGGCATCGCGCGGAACCTCGACACGGCGCTGCTGTCCCTGCAAAACCTGCAGAAAAATCTGTCGCCGCGGAACCGGCGCAACAACCTATACTTGCACGTCACCTTTTCCTGCCGGCTGCGGTGCCGGCATTGCTACGTTGGAGAACCGCTATCCCGGTGCGAAGAGATCGGCACGGCGGCGCTTGCGAGTCTTATCAACCAGGCAGGCGACGTCGGCTTCCGCCAGGTGATCATCACCGGCGGGGAGCCTCTGGAACATACCGGGCGGGCTGCTATGCTTGGGATGCTGCAGAAAGCGCGAACGTCGTGGAAATCCCCGCAGCTGGTTCTGCGCGCGAATCTGACGGTGCCGCTCTCCCGGGATGAGCTGCGACAGATCGCCGGCGCCTTTGATCAAGTGGTGGTCAGCATCGACGGCGACCAGGCCGGCCATGACGCCCGGCGTGGGGCAGGGGCTTATCAGGCGACCGTGCGTAACATGGAAGCGTATCAACACCTCTCCAGAGGGCTGCCCGGCGCGGGTGAACTCTCCATTGCCGCAGTGCTGCGGGCGAAGGAGATTCAGGGGCCCTCCGGCTTTGCGGTGCGCGGGTTGGCGCGCGAACTCGGCGTCGGCCGTTGCCGCTTCCGGCCGCTGTTGCCGCTCGGCCGGGCCGCGGAATGGGATGGGCCGCCGACTTCCGAGGCTCTGGGCGCCTACCTGGACCCGATGGACATGATCGAAAACGGGTTCTTTCCCATTGCCAGTTGCGGTATGGGCCAGAACCTTTACGTGGAACCAGGCGGCGAGTCGTTTCCCTGCTACGCCTATCACGAATCTCATTCCTTTTTGGGCAACGTGATTCAGGAAGGGTTGCGAGCGGTCGTGGGAGGATCCGGATTCATCGGATTGTCGAGCCACACGGTGGACACAAACCTAAAATGCGCGCGCTGCGATGTTCGCTATTTGTGCGGCGGCGCCTGCCGGGCCTGGGGCGGAGGCCCGACCCGACGGAATCTTGATGCGCCGCCGCCGGAATGCGACGGACTGAAAAACCGCGCGCAGGGTTTGCTGGACGCTGCGCGAAACTTCCTGGAAATCTCCACAGAATAGGAGGGTACTCATGTTTGACTGGTTCCACATCCGGCGGGCCGGGAAGAAGCTGGACCATTGGCGCTCAAACAGAAGGGCGGATGCGCTGCCACGGCTGGGAGAGACGAAGTGGACGCAGATCATCAGGGGAGATGCGGAAGATTTCGAGAGGCTTGGCGCCTCCATGAACTCGGGCGCGCTGAAAAAACTCAGGGAGCTCCTGGAAAACGGAGACGTCGATGTGCGAAAAGCCGCCGCGGAGACTCTGGCCGCTTCGACGAGCGACGTGGTTGTCGAACCGTTGATCGAGGCGATGGCGGATGCGGAACTCAGGGTGCGGAAAGCCGCGGCGGCAGGGCTCGGAAAGCATCGCGACCGCCGTGCCGTGGAACCACTGGTCAAGGCGATGGAAGACGATGAGGGGGTCCTCTCGGCAGCAGGCGATACCTTGGCGACATTGGGAGACGAAGCTGCCGTGAAGCCTCTGGTCCGCATACTGGGCAAAGAGGGTTCCCGACGCCGTGCAGCAGTCGCCCGGGTTCTGGGTCAGCTGGGAAGGCTGCAATGGCCGCAATGGATTCGCAGCGACAGCGATGATTTCAGGAGACTGAGCGGGAGCAATGATCCGGACGCCCTGAACGTCATCTGCCGGGCGCTGGAACTCGGGGACCCCGAGAGCCGAAGGCTGGCAGCCGCCGAATTGGGCCGTGTCGCGCATCTGAACGCCATTGAGGCCCTCATCAAGGCGCTCGGTCAAGACGGGAAGGAGATTCGCAAAATCGCGGCCCATTCCCTGATCGCGCATGCCGGGTCACGGCCCGACCTGATCGGGAAAAACTGGAACGACGTGTTCCGGCGGATCCGGCAGGAACACACGGACAGGAACGTATGTACGCACTACGTCGACTATTCTCCTTCCGACTGCACGGATTCCACGTATGAGCATACGGATTACGGAATCGGCCTCCCGTTTCCTGAGAAGCCGGCAGGCCTTGACTTCTGAGAAGGCCGCGGCAGCTCCTGAAAGCGGCGCCGCAAGAATAACGTCAAGGCCCTTCATTGTGTTCACCGGGGGGCCGGGCGGCGGCAAATCCTCCCTCATCGAGGAATTGCGGGCCGATCCCGCCTGGAACGGCAGGTTTGTCGCCCTTCCCGAAACGGTTGAGGTCGCCCGTTTCCTTAATGTTTCACCAGGGGAAAAGCTTTTCCAGCGGGTGATGGTAAACCTGCAGATGGCGCTGGAAGATGGGCTGGACCGGGGCCTCGATCGGGACGACCCGCGCGCGGTCATCTGCCATCGCGGCACGCTCGATCCCCTTTCATTCTGGCTGGTTCGCGATTGGCCGCGCGATGAGTTTTTCGACTACGTGGGACTCACCCTCCAGGAACACTACCGCCGCTACCACCTGGTGCTGCACCTGGTGACTTCGGCCGATGGTGTGCCGGAATGCTACACCCGCTGGCCTGCATCGCACCGGCCGGAGGACGCGCAGCAGGCAATGGATCTTGATCGTCTGTTGGGAGATATCTGGAACAAGCATCCGAAGTACTACCGCATCGACAACCGGAATCGGGACTGGCCGGCGAAGGCCGCCGAAGCAAAGGCTGTACTGATGCGCGAGTGGGCGGGGCAATAGACAATTGGCGCCTGGTTCTGATCTATCGAAGCCATTCCCGCCCCTGCTTTTCCCTTGACCCCCAGAATGGAAATGCTTATTAAGGTGATGTATAGGTGTCAAATCACGATCTTTTATCCTTGGCAAGGACAATCATCATGAGAGAAAAGGGGGAAAAAGGTATGGCGGCAATCACACGTCGCGAGCTCTTAGGGGGTGCAGCAGCAGCTGCGGCCTTTGCCATAGTGCCACGACACGTTCTGGCACGCTCAGGCCAGCTGGCGCCGAGCGATAAGCTGAATATGGGCTGCATAGGCGTCGGCGGCATGATGGGACCCGGCGATGTCAATGGTGTCAGCGGTCAAAATATATATGCTCTCTGCGATGTGGATGAAAGACAGGCAGGCCGGACATTTGTTCAATACCCAAGTGCCAAGCTGTACAGGGATTTCCGCAGGATGTTGGATAAAGAAGCAAAGAATCTTAATGCGGTGACGGTAACGATACCCGACCACAATCACGCATTGGCTGCACTTTGGGCCATGGAGCGGGGCTTGGGGGTCTATTGCCAGAAACCCCTTACGCAGACTGTCTGGGAAGCCCGGTTGTTGACCAAGGCACAACAGAAATACAAAGTAGCCACTCAGATGGGCAATCAGGGGCTGTCTTCGGCAGAAACGCGTCTCGCCGTTGAGGCCATCTGGCGCGGCGATATCGGTGATGTAACCGAAGTACATTCGATGAACGGTGGCGGCTTTGCACGCGAAATAATGGCATGGCCCGCTCCGGCGCCTATCCCAGAAGGCCTTGTCTGGGACCTATGGCAGGGAAGGGCTATGGAACACACGTACGGCGAGGGGATACTTCCCGCGCAATGGCGGGGATTTCTGGAGTATGGCTCCATGATGATTGGTGACTGGGGCATCCACCAGTTAGGACCTGCCAACTGGGCCCTGGGTCTCCACAAAACCTACCCCACGAGCGTTACATGCACCGCCCTCGAGGGAGTCAATCCCGTTACCTACCCTCACTACAAGTGCATTATAGAGTTCCCGGAACGCGACCATCCCAATAATCCGGGACAGAAGATGCCGCCGGTAAAGATTTACTGGTATGAAGGGAATTTTGCCAGAAACATGACGCCGCCGGCTGGTTTAACCGCCGAGGAAATCCGGGGTTTCAATGCAATTTGCATCGGCACGAAGGGTGTTATGGGCACAAGCGGTCACGGCAACAGCGTGAGTATGATTCCCGCTTCAAAGAATGAGGGTTATGTGAACCCGCCTGAGGTGCTCAAGCGGGTTGAGGGTGCCAACCACTATCAGAACTGGATAGATGCGGTCAAGGGCGGCGATCCGCCATGCTCCAACTTCAGCATCTCAGCACCCTACACGGAATGGATGCTGCTGGGGGCAATCAGCTGGCGTTTCCCGAACGAAAAACTGTTGTGGGATGGCAAGAACCTTCGCTTCACCAACAATAACAAGGCGAACGAGTATATCAAGCCTTATATGCGCAAAGGCTGGGAGCTCAAGGACATTACCGTTTAGCACAACAGAACCACGTTGTCATGCATCGGTATTGAACTTGTTTCTGGAGGTAAATGAAATGAAGAAGTATGTCTTTGCGGGAATTGTTGTAACGCTGATGTGGACAGTCGCGTTGTGTTTGCTGGCCCAGTCCCCGGCCGGTCAGGGCCAAGGTCAGCCACCAGGCGGTCAAGGCCGAGGTCAAGCCCCGGGGGCCCAGGCTCGCGGCGGGCAACGAGGTGGTGGAGGCCAGGTGAATCCCGAAACGGTCAACGCGGCTGTGGCAGAAATTGAAAAACAGCTTGCGGTGCTCAAAAAGGCAATGGAGGGCGCACCAACGATGCCTGGCGGCCGCAGCCAAGGTACGCAGAAGCCCGTAATGGGCGGTGGCAGGGCGGGTGGCATGACGCCGGAAATGATGGCACAAAATCAGCAGAGATTCCTGGCAGTGCGGGAAGCAACCGCAGCTATTGCCGACCAGGTACTGGTTCTCAAGGGCAATCAGGCCCGAGTCGAACAGGAAGATGTTATTGCCGAGCTTGAGTCAATTATCGGCTTGGCAAACCAGGAAAAAGCCACAGGCACTGCCGCGCTGACGCAGAACATCATTGACGCCCGTCAAAAGGCCTTTACGGAAAAGGCTGCCAAGCTTGGCATTTCTCTGCGAGGTGGTATGGGTGGTCGCGGCGGCAGCTATACGCCTCCTCCGGGTGGTTTTAAATACAACGACAAATAAAAGCCTTATCGCGTACGACCGCTCAGCGTGCCGCTTTAAGCGTTTTGGAGAAATATGCTGTAAAGAAGTCCAGCTTCGCCTGTGCCGGCATGATGGCTTTCAGCCCGATCGTGTCGCCGAGCTCGAAATACTGATCAGGAGTCTCCGAGTAAGGCGACCACTTCGGGAGCCCCGGACCGTTTGGATCCCCCCTGGTGATGAAATTTGCCCAGTAGGACGACATGGTGTCCGACAGCCTGCGGTCCAGCTCTTCCCAGGGGCGGTCTGTGGCACTAAGTGTGCCAAACACGTATTCAATTTCTCCCGAGTGAAACGCACCAATCCTCTGGCGGTCACGCCCCGGAGATTTGCGCGAGAAGTAATAGATATAGAGCGGCGTTTTGGCCGTTCCGCTGCGCATCAGGGCCCAGGCACGCAGCGAGACAATCGCCTGGTCCCGGATGCTGCTGTCACGGGCCGTTTGGGCCGCCTTGTCTGTCTCTGCCGGGTAGAGCTTCAGGAACGTCTCGCTGTTTCCGGAGAACCGTTTCCTGATCTCGTCCTGGAACTCCCGGGCCCTGACGTTCTGAGGCTGAAAACCGATTGACTCTTCGGAATTCAAGCCCGTGAGCATGGGAACGTCGTTCTGCCTGCTCTGTGCCATGATCGGGTAAACATCGTCAGGCAACACCCAGCCGTCGACAATCGGCCTCATGCGGAAATCGCCTTGAAGCAGCGCCGCCGCCGGCATGGCGCGAAGTTCCCGCAGGGACGCGGCCTTGACCGATGCCGCGAATTGGATTCCTGCCTGCTCCGCTTCCTTCAAACGGGTCGTACTGACCATGCGGTGGACGCCCGAACCGCTCTGGGCGATGGTCCTGATAAAAAGACCTTTGGCCAGGGGAGAGACACTCAGGTAATGGACGGATGAGGATCCGGCCGACTGACCCGCAACGGTGACCTGCCTCGGGTCGCCTCCGAAGGCGGCGATATTCTTCTGAACCCATCGAAGCGCCGCAATCTGGTCAAGCAGGCCGTAATTTCCCGATGTGCCGGAAACCGATTCCCTGGTCAATTCCGGATGCGCAAGAAAACCGAATACGCTTAATCGGTAGTTGATGGTTACGACCACCAGGCCCTTTTTTGCCAGAGTTTCGCCATCGAAGGAGGGGAGCGAGCCGGATCCCTCGGCGAAACTGCCCCCGTGGATCCACACAAGTACGGGGCGCTGTTGTCCGGATTCTGCTCCGGTCCATATGTTCAAATAGAGGCAATCTTCGGACATCGGTTCCGGGCGCTGATAGAACTCTTCCTGATAGAATTCTCGCCATCCACGGCCGTGTTGCATGCAGATTGCACACGCGCGATCCGCCTCGTAGGTCCCTTCCCATTTGTCCACGGGTTGCGGCGGTTGCCAGCGCCGATCAAAGATCGGCGCCGCCGCATAGGGAATGCCCTTAAAAACACGGATGGATGGATCCTTGCCCCGGATGCCCGACAACTTGCCGCTCTCGACCTGGACGAAGCTTTCGGCAGCCGGCGGAGGGATGCAGCCGATCAGAGCCGTGATCGCCGAAAGGACGAGAGGCGCGACGATCTTTTTATGCAACATGTTCAATGCCCTCGTTTCCGATCGCCTGAGAAATCATCATGGGGGTTGCCTCACGAATGTTCACGCAGCCGAAATGACAGATGCGAGTACAAAAGGCTGTTCCAAGACATGCTCTGTCAATGTTCACCGAGTTTGGGGAAAGCTTGCGAGAATCACAAGTCTGATACGGTGCAAAAAGCCGTCTCTCTTGCTAAGCCCCGGCAGCGGAAGTGTTTAGCGCAGGGCGATACAAGGAGGTAGGCCGGGGTGGCGCACCGTGGATGAACGTTGCGGTGGGGCCAGGCTTGCTCTGGGATCTTCATTCACAGATGACGATCGGGCGAGGGGTGCATGGAAGGCCGTCACGGTGTATAATTTTTTCCTTTCGAGTCAATGATTATGGCCGCAAAGATGCCGGGATTGCCGGCCAATGCCGAATTGGACCGCGATGCGCTCCAGCAGCAGCTCGAGCGCATCCTCAAGGATCCGCTGTTTCTGAACAGCAAGCGCTATCCCAGTCTCCTGCGCTACGTGGTCAGCGAGACTCTTGATGGGCGAACCGACCAGTTGAAAGAGCGCACGCTGGGCATGGAGGTATTCGGGCGGGACCCGGAGTACGATACCAATCTCGACAATGTGGTGCGCAGCACGGCAGGAGAGATCCGGAAGAGGCTGGCCCAATACTACCAGGCGCCGCAGCACAAGGATGAAATTCGCATCGATCTGCCGCCCGGTTCCTATGTGCCGCGTTTTCACGCGCCAGCGGAAGCGCAACCCCCTGCGGCGCCGCCTCCGCCCTCACCCTCGCCCAGAAAAATCCGCATTCTGCCCATGGCAGGCATAGGAGTTGCCGCCTTCGTTCTGGCCGTGTTTACATGGATGGGCCTGCGCGAGCCCAACGGCGATCTGGAACGCTTCTGGGAACCGGTCATCAACTCTCCCGGCTCCATTCTGGTGTGCACGGGAACGGTGCAGAGTCTGGCGAAACAAATGGCTCAGCTGCAGGGCGGGGATGTCGAGGCCACCGCGCTGGCGGCAGGAACCCGGCAGCATGTTACGCTTGAGGAAGCCTCTGCGCTCATGCGGTTCGGATCGCTTTTGAACCGGAGGAAGAAACCGTTCAAGCTCAGGAACGACTCATCCATCTCGCTCGCAGATCTCAAAATCGGGCCCGCGATTCTCATCGGTGCGATGAACAACGAATGGACTCTGCGGCTGGCTGCACCCCTGCGCTTCAATATTCAATGGGATGAGGGGGCCACCATGGTCTGGATCAATGACCGGCAGCATCCATCCCGCCGGGACTGGGCCAGAATCGACGCTGTGCCTCCCGACAAGGTAACGGAGGATTTTGCGCTGGTCAGCCGTTTCCGCAACGAGACCACCGGGCAGATCGCCGTTATTTCCGCAGGGCTCCATCGCTTCGGCACAATCGCCGCCGCTGAATTCCTGACCGATCCCGGCCTGATTTCAGAATTGGCTGCCGCCGCTCCGCCCGGCTGGGATCAAATGAATATCCAGGTAGTCATTGCTACGAAGGTCATCAACAGCGAGGCGGGCCGTCCCCGGATTGTCGCTACCCACTTCTGGTAATCGTCTTGAGAATTCCCCACCGGATGACTTTCACCAGGAGTGTGTTGCCAGTACGCGCGCCTTGCCGGGATTGTTTTCAATGACCTCGGCCGCGAGCACGACCTGAAAGTTCAGCTTTTCCAGCAAATCCGGCGCCTGCCTGGCAAGTTCTGCAATAGATGCCGGATCCGTGAGAAATTCGCCGGCAGCCACGGTGCCGTGACGATGCAGCCCGGCCGCTACGACCACGATTTGTCCCGTATTCGGATCGAAAAACCGACTGATCAGGGCGTAATCTTCCGCCACGGCCGAGATATCTTCGGCGTTGGCCCATTCCCGTGCAGGCTGAGCCTGTCCATCATGAATCAACCGTACTCTTCTTTCCGGATCCCCGCGGATTGTAAAGCGGAGCGGCTGAGTCAGCCGGGATGTCCACTGATTGATAAAAGCTCCGATCAGTATGACCGGCCCGTCCCGCAAATCCGAGAATTGCGTATTCGCATCCTCCCGGATGTGGAACGGCTTATTCTTCACCTGGAGGTAGCCGACAAAGCGCGCGAGAGCGGTGGCGCTGGAAATCGGGAAATCCCGGATCGGCTGACCTTTGGCAGCCGCCTGCCCCGCGGCTGGTGGCGTTGCGATTCCCGGCGGGGGATTCTCGGCATCCGACCGCAGTCTGGAGCCGACGCACAAGAGAACCTGTCCGGGAGCGTCCAGAACAGGCTTCCAGAATCGATCGATAGGGCTCTCCGCGTTGCGCATCCATAACCAGGACAAGACAGCGGCGGCGCACACCACTGCCGCAGCGCCTGCCCACTTCAGCCACAGACTCCCCTGCCGTACAGCCTCCACCGGAGCGGCTGCCTTCCTCACAGGCGCGGGCTGAAAACGCGGAATGTACGATCCGGCGGGCAGGTCGATGCGGATTTCAGATTCGTGAGCCGGATCCTGGTAGTATTGGGCCAGCCTGCGGCGAATCTCCCCTGATGTGCTCCGCACCACATTATCCAGGCCGGTGTCATAATCCGCTTCGCGGCCGAACACCTGGATGCCGAGCGTGCGTTCCTTCAGCTGGTCCGCACGGCCGTCGAGGGTTTGCACGACGACATGGCGCAGAAAGCTCGGGTAACGTTTGCTGTTTAAGAAGAGGGGATCCGCGAGAATGCGCTCCAATTGGGCGCGAACTGCATCCTTCTCCGTTTGCGAAAGCGGCACCCAGCCGGGCTCCTCTTTCCCAGAAGTCAATCCATTCGGCATACACTGCTGTTCCAGTCCGTGAGCAAATTGTATCTGTGGTACCGGAACGAGTAAAGGCGTTTCACGCCTGAGGCGCTGACCGCCGGGGGACCGCAGATACAACCGGATCACGATGTCCACGGGAGATCGCAGGCATGCCTGTCGGGACCGGCGCATCTCGCGCGCAGTTCCTTCCATCCGGGATTTTCGGCCGATTCATGCGCCGGATTTCCGGTTCACGTCGACCGGGGCGGAGCCTGTGCCGATGTTGCGCGTGGGACGAGCGCGTTCCCGGAAGTGCCGCATGCAGACCTTTGATTCCAGAATAGCCGTTGTCGGAGGTCGCAGGTTCAATTGTGGGCGACGGCTGCAACTTTGCGGCCGGGTATTCACTCATCGGCACCGCGCTGGAGGCCTGATCCGCATGAGAGCCTTATCGCTTCAAACGGGCAATTGCTGATACAATCTGCCGATTGTCATAGGAATGACCATAAGTACACTTGAGGTGAAGCCTCTGGCAAGCGGTTCAGGCGGCAACTGCAAGAGAGCAGCCTGGATTTTCGGAACTGTGCGAGCCGGTCACTATCGATGCCGGCCCGGCGGTCAAACTATGGAAGTTGAGGTGAGCCGTTGAACTGGTTCTTCGTGTTCTTCCTTCTGTCCGGGTTCTGCGGCCTGGTCTACCAGGTGGTCTGGCTGAGGATCGCCATGGCCGCTTTCGGGGTGACCACCCCGATGGTCTCGATCGTGCTGTCGGTCTTCATGGCGGGGCTCGCCCTGGGGAGTTGGGGCGCAGGACGCGTCGCGCGTCGCCTCGAAGGCCGGCCTCCTGCGACTTTCCTGCGCTGGTACGCGGCGACGGAGCTTCTGATCGGTGTATCCGGCCTCCTGGTGGCCCCCCTGCTCGGCTGGGGGCGGGCGATCCTGGAATCTTCCGGGACGGGCGCCAGCTGGGGATCGGCCGGCTACTATCTGGCTTCGGGTGCCTGGGTCATCCTTACGCTCCTCCCCTTCTGCACGGCGATGGGAGCGACGTTCCCGTTCGCGATGGCCGGTATCCGAGCCGCCTTCGGCGACGAGTCTCGTCGCTCGTTCAGCTTCCTGTACGTGGCGAATGTCCTTGGGGCGCTCGCGGGGACGCTCGGCTCGGCATTTGTTTTCATCGAGCTTCTCGGCTTTCACGCCACGCTCCTTGTGGCGGCCATGATGAACGTCGTCGTCGCGGCTGGCGCCCTGGCCGTCGCGACTCGGCTCGCCCCCAAAGCGGTCATAAGGACGGCGGTTGAGCCTTCCTGCAAGCTCGTAGCGCCCCCTGCGAACACGCGCTTCCTGCTCGCGTTCCTGTTCACGACCGGACTCCTCGCGCTGGCTCTCGAGGTGGTGTGGACCCGGCAGTTCGTCCCGTTCCAGGGACCGGTCGTGTACGCCTTTGCGACGATCCTCGCGGTGTACCTCATGGCGACGGTAGTGGGATCGAGGGCCTACCGGGCATGGGCGAAGCGGCGCGAGGGGGCCGAGGGGGTGGCCCCATGGGCGGGGGCCGCTTGCGCGGCGGGTGCGGCGGCATTGCTCGGCCTCGCAGCCTCCGATCCGCGCCTGCCGCTGTCGCAGGGACTCCTGACCGGCGCCCTCCGCGTCGCCGCGGGGGTGGGGCCGCTCTGTTGCATCCTCGGATTCCTGACGCCGATGGTGGTCGACCGCCTGTCGTCGGGCGACCCGGACCGGGCTGGGACGGCGTATGCGGTGAACACGCTCGGCTGCATCGTGGGCCCGCTGCTTTCGGGATTTGTACTCCTGCCAACGCTGGGAGAGCGCTGGACGACCGTGGTGCTCGGTCTCCCCTTCTTCGCCTTTGCGGTCGCGGCCGCGCCGACGGTCTTGAGAAGAGGGAAGACAGGGGCGGGGAGGAGATCAGGTCTCCTCTTTACGGCCGTCGCCTCGATCGCCGCCGCAGTTGTCCTCGTCGCCGCCACCAAGGATTTCGAGACGCTCTACCCTCAGCGGATCGTCAAGCGGGACCACACGGCGACGGTGATCGCGACGGGCCAGGGGATGGGCAAAGGCCTCCTCGTGAATGGATACGGCATCACCGTCTTGACGCCGGTCACCAAGATGATGTCTCATCTGACCCTCGCGATGCTCGATCACGAGCCGAAGAACGGCCTTGTCCTGTGCCTCGGGATGGGCACTTCCTACCGCTCGATGCTGACGTGGGGGATCCCCACTACCGCCGTGGAGCTCGTCCCGAGCATCCCCTCGCTCCTGGGCTATTACCACGCCGACGGCGAGGCGGTCCGCACCTCGCCGCTCGGGCGCATCGTGATCGACGATGCGAGGCGATTCCTGGAAAGAACTCACGACAGCTTCGACGCAATCATAGTCGACCCGCCGCCGCCGGTTGAGGCAGCGGCGTCCAGCCTCCTTTACACGGCGCAATTCTACGAGATCGCGAGCCGGCGCCTCCGGCCCGGCGGGATCCTCCAGCAGTGGCTGCCCACAGGGGAACGGATCGTCGTGTCGTCGGTCGCTCGGGCGCTCGCGACCCAGTTTCCCCACGTTCGGGTCTACCCGTCTATCGCCGGCTGGGGGATGCACTTCCTAGCAAGCGCAAAACCGATCCCGCACCGACTCCCGGAGGAGCTCGCTGCGCGTCTCCCCAAGGCGGCAGCGGACGACATCGTCGAATGGGGCCCCCACGGGGACGCCGAATCACAGTTCCGAGCGGTCGTGGAGAAGGAGGTCCCGCTACAGGCCGTGATCGACATAGATCCGAAAGCACCGGTACTCTCCGATGACCGGCCCGTCAACGAATACTATTTCCTGCGAAGGCTCTTCGCTCCCGGCAATCCGTCCCAGAGGCGGTAATTCGATGGGGCCGAAGCGGACGACGATCATGTCGAATTGGGTCCCGCAGCGCAGCGGATTCGGGACGATTTCGGGGCGGCTCCCCATCATTTTATTGCTGGCCGGCATCCTTCTCATATGCTTCATCCGAATCCGGCTGCTCTCTCTCCCGCTCGAAAGAGATGAGGGGGAGTACGCATATTTTGGCCAGCTGATTCTCCAGGGGATCCCGCCTTACAGCATGGCCTACAACCTCAAGCTTCCCGGGACATATTACAGCTATGCCCTCCTGATGGCCGTTTTTGGGCAATCGGCCCGCGGAATTCATGTGGGTTTGATGGCGGTGTGCCTTGGCTCCATGCTGCTGACGTATTTCATTGCGAGGCGGCTGTTTGATGACTATGCGGGGGCGATTGCTGCCGTTGTCGTCGGCCTGGTTTCAGCCAGCCCGACCTTGTACGGCCAGGCGGCGCACGCAAACCATTTTGTAACTTTTTTCATGCTCACCGGATTCTACCTGCTGCTGCTGGCGTCATACAGACACGGCCTGCTTTTCAGCGTTTTGGGCGGAATTGCCATGGGCTTTGCAGGCCTATGCAAGCAGCCCGGCCTGCTTTTCTTGCTATTCGGGCCGTTTGTGCTGGCGATTCTGCGTGACAACACGGACCGTCCTCCCGGCTCTTCCCCGGGCGGGGCGCCGCGCAGTACCCTCCTGTCCCTATTGGCTTACGGGGCCGGTCTGATAATTCCGATCGGGCTGATGCTTCTGGGTCTGCGGTTTGCCGGCGTGTTCGACCGCTTCTGGTTTTGGACGATGGTGTACCCGCAAGCCTACGGTTCCCGCATCCCGCTCACGGGCGCGTGGATGAACTTCAAGGCCCGCCTCCCGGAAGTGGCGTCGGTTTTCACCGTGCTGTGGGTGATGGCGGGTTTGGGAGTACCGGCACTGCTTCTCCATCCGGCCAGAGCCAAAATCCGCGTTGTTGTCGCAATTTTTCTTTTCTTTTCCTTTCTCACGTGCATTCCGGGCTTTCTTTTCCGGCAGCACTATTTTCTCCCGCTCGTGCCGGCCTTGGGAATCATGGTCGGCGTTCTGATCGCCACGATCAATGAACGGGCCGGAAAGCGGCTCAGATCCGCACCCCTTGTCACGGCAGCCTTGTTTGCAGTCATCGTTGCCAGTGGCCTGATCATGCAGCGAGGATTCTTCTTCGAACCGAATCTGACAGAACTCTGTCGAAAGTTGTACGGCGGAAATCCGTTTCCCGAATCTTTGCCCGTGGCTGAATACATCAAACAAAACACTCGCGAAGATGACAGAGTTTTCGTGTACGGATCCGAGCCGCAGCTTTACTTCTACTCGAACCGGAAATCCGCCACCGGCTACATTTACATGTACGACCTGGCATACCATCACCCGTACCTGGGCCGGATGCAGTCTGACATGATCCGGGAAGTGGAACTGAACAGGCCCAGAATGATTGTGTACGTCTCGACATCGATGTCCTGGTTGGCCGAGCCGAAAGTGGTAGATCCATTGTCCGACTGGCTGGCCGGCTACCTCCGGCGAAACCGGTACGTGCCGGTATTCTGGGCCGACATCAATTTCCCGCGCGACACGGTCTATGTCTCCGGCGAGATGGCGCGAACCTACGCCCGAAAGTCCGACAACTGTATGGTAGTATTCCGACGTGGCGACTAGACAGACCAAGTCCCGGCGCCTGATGTGGAAGCCCCGATCTTCCGGCAATCAAAACTATCAGCGCCGCGAGCCGGCGCAGGGCAAACGGGGAGCCGGGAGTGTATCCAAACGGAACCTCGCGATCATTGCGCTCGGGCTGGCCATCGCCACCTCCATCGTTTACGCGCGGGTGGGCCAATTCGGCTTCACGGATTTCGACGATCCGGCCTATGTCACCGAAAACCGTCATATCCTGACAGGCATCACCGGTGACAATGTGGCGTGGGCGTTTCGAGCGGATGCCGTGACCGGCAACTGGCACCCGGTCACGTGGCTCTCTCTCATGCTCGATGCATCCCTGTTCCGCAATTGGGCCGGCGGCTACCATCTCGTCAACCTTGGATTGCACGTAGGGAATACGCTGCTGTTGTTCGCCTTCCTGGTCGTTACGACCGGCCTGATCTGGCGTGCAGGATTTGTCGCCGCGCTTTTCGCGCTCCACCCCCTGCATGTGGAATCGATTGCCTGGATCAGCGAGAGGAAAGATGTGCTGAGCGCGCTGTTTCTTATGCTCACATTGCTCGCGTATGCCCGCTATGCGCGGAAGCCCGATCTGAAGCGCTATGCCGCAGTCCTCGTTGCTTTCGCCGCGGGTCTCATGGCGAAACCAATGCTGGTGAGCACGCCCTTCCTGTTGCTGCTGCTGGACTGGTGGCCGTTGCAGCGCGTGCGCGGGGCAGCTGAAGATCGAAGCCCATTTCCGCGATTTGCCGTCAAGCGCCTGCTCCTGGAGAAGCTGCCGCTCGCTGCGCTCGCGGCCGCTTCCGGCATCGTCACGATTGTTGCACAAGGCGCCGGTGGTACGGTCACCTCGTTGGAGGTTGTCCCCTTTGCCGGCAGGGTAGGGAACGCGATCATGTCCTACGGGTTCTATGTCGCCAAGACCTTCCTGCCGACCGGCCTGGCCTGCTATTACCCGCATCCCTTCCTCTGGCCCTGGTGGAAACCCGCTCTCGTGCTGACGGCACTGGTCGTCACCACAGTATGGGTGCTGATGTACGCGCGCGCTTTGCCTTACCTGGCTGTCGGGTGGACGTGGTACCTCGTCAGTCTGGTTCCTGTCATCGGTCTGGTGCAGGTGGGGCTGCAGGCTCATGCCGACCGTTATAGCTACATCCCGCTGATCGGAATCTTCATCGTCGCGAGCTATGGCATCCCTCATCTGCTCCTCGACCGCGGCATGAGGACTTCCATCCGCGTGTGCGTGGTTTCATGCTGTGGGGCGGTCCTGCTCGCGGCTCTCGCCGTTGCGAGCAGCAGCCAGGCGAGCACCTGGAAGGACAGTGGGTCGTTGTATGCGCGCGCCCTGGGGGCCACGCAGGAAAATTGGTTCGCTCACAACGGGATGGGGGTGATGCTGCGACGCGAAGCCGAGAGACTGGCCGACTCCGGAGACAGACACGCAGCGGAGGATAAATACCGGGAGGCAATGCGGCACTTTCAAGAGACGATTCGGCTGCTGCCGCGGTATGCGGATGCGCACAACAGCCTCGCTGTTTGCCTGAGCGCCCTCGGCAGTCACGATGAGGCTCTCGCCGCACTCAGGAAGGCGATCTCGCTGGAACCGAGGCACGCCCGGGCTCAGAACAATCTTGGGAACGAACTGCTGCGGAAAGGGTTGGCGGCGGATGCGATCGAGCACTACCGCGAGGCACTTCGTATCGCCCCTGATTCGGCGGGCACGCACTACAATCTTGGAATGGCACTGACGGCCGGGAAACAACTGGCCGAAGCCGAAGTCGAGTACCGCCGCACCCTCTCTCTCTCGCCTGAGCCGTATTTCGCTTACTGGGCCCGGAACAAGCTCGCCGTGCTGTTGGAGGTGACCGGACGGCACGCCGAGGCGATTTCTGTCCTCGAAGAAGCGGTGCGCATCAACGACGCCCATGGGGTCGACAAGGCGTCTGATGCGGCGCGGAAGAACCTCAACCTGTTCCGCCAGAGATAGTTCTAATCTCTCCCCGGCCCTGATCGACAGTCCTTCATCCATCCCTGAAATGCTCTTGGCCGGCGATCCCGGGAGGTGTTTGCACCGGGTTCACACACCTGCCGCGGCAAACAGAATGATGCGGCCTAAGTTTAACATTTCTAAGGAAATAATCGCTCCTGAACGCGTTCCGCACCGTGTCACACTTGCGCTTAAAGTTCCCGGTTCTTAGGCTTGCGGCGTCTACGCGCACAGCTGTCGGCCCCGCCAGGGAGGCGTAAGGGGAAAGCCGGCTTTTTGCGGATTTCCAGTGCCGATTTAGCAGGACGCACATGGGAGTGGATTGCGTGATTATCTTCCCGCCCCGCCGAGGTCCGGCCGCGCACATCTGCCACCAAAAGACAAATTCATCGGCTTTCCGGGCTGTTTTTTGGAGTTTTTGCGCCATCAGCAATATGGACGGATCTGACTGATAATGGCCTCAAATAGTGACTTGATACTGTATCCACTGCGCGCGTTTTTCAAACACTTGAAGGAAGCAGCCCTGGATGCTTCCGCAAAAAACTCCTATGGGGGATATGATGCAGGTAAAAACGATCAGCATAGTTATTTTATTGTTGCTGGTTTTCTGTCCGGCAGGAATGTTCGGCCAGACAACTAGCAGCACCCTGTCCGGCATCCTGGTGGATCAGAGTAGTGCCGTGATGCCAGGGATTACGCTCACGCTCACCGAACAGTCGACGGGAGTGGCTCGCACCGCCATATCCGGCGATACCGGTCTGTTCCGGTTCCTCGAACTGCGGCCAGGGCTCTACTCGCTTCGTGTCGCCGCTACCGGCTTCAAGACCTATGAAATGCGGGATATCGCGCTTGCCAGCTCTGAAACGCGCGATCTCGGACGTGTGGCCCTGCAAATTGGTGGGACAGCAGAGGAAATAACGGTAACCGCCGCGGCGACCGCGGTGCAGACCACCAGCGCCGAACGAAGCGCCTTGATCGACACGGCGCAGCTCAATGATATTGCCCTGAGGGGGCGCGATCCGTACGATTACATGCGCCTGCTGCCGGGCGTTGTTGACATCAACTCCAGCCGCGATATGGCAACGGGCATGTCGATGAGCGGCATTACGATCAACGGCATGAGTAGCGGCAGCAAGAATGTCACGCTTGACGGCACGAATTCCGTTGACCAGCAGCAGGGCAATTCCACGTTCGTCACTCCCAGTCTGGACGCCATCGGCGAAATCAGGTTGGTCTCCAACGGCTACCAGGCCGAATTCGGCCGCAATGCCGGCGGAACGATCAACATTATCACCAAAAACGGAACCAGGGACTATCACGGCACGTTCTACTGGAACCACCGTCACGAAGGTTTGAATGCCAACAGCTTCTTCAATAACCGCCAAGGCTTGGCCAGAGCGATCCAGCGCTACCGCATCTTGGGCTACACCGTCGGCGGACCGGTCAGCATTCCGGGCTGGTTCAACAGCAATCGGGATCGGCTCTTCTTCTTTTGGAGCCAGGAGTACACTTCGGTAAAATTGCCGACCATCACGACCATGGTCAACCAGCCGACCGAGGCGGAGCGCCTCGGCGATTTCTCCAATACGAGAGATACGAAAGGCAATCTGATAAAGATCATCGACTGGACCACGGGCCTGCAGTTCCCGGGTAATATCATTCCCCCAAACCGGATCAATGCAACGGGGCAGGGCATACTTAAGTATTTCCCGTCTCCCAACGGATGGGTGAATCCTGAGCCTGGACAACAGTACACGTCCAACTTTAAAATGAGCGCCACCCCGGATCACACGCGCAGGGACGATATCCTGCGAGTGGACGCGGTGCTGACCAAGAACATTAATGCTTATTTCCGGTATGGCCATGATAACGATTCCACCGGTATTGTTTTCTACGCCGGACCCGGTTTTGGCGGTTCAGACATCAGTGCCCTCAATGGACTTAACGGCTCGCTATACACGGGTCACATGACCCATACGATTAACCCTACGACCGTGAACGAGGTGACGTTCGGCTGGGGCAGCAACGGATATGATTACCTGATTCCGGGTGGCGACGCCTCGCCTTATCTCCGCAACAACAACCTGAATCCGCCCATGCCCTTCCCGATTCCGACCGGCGATGCATACCTTCCTTTCCTCCCGAGGTTTACATTTGCGGCAAGCAACGTGAACCTGGCGGTATTCGCACCGGCCGGCATGAATCCAGCCTGTGACCAGAAGACGGGGGCATGCGTCGCCACCGGCAACCGTGGCGCCCTCATGGGCAAAGGCGCCTATTGGACGAATTTCAATAAGATCTGGTCCGGATCGGATGATTTCAGCAAAATGATCGGCAACCACAGCATCAAGACCGGAGTCTACATTGAGAAAAATATCAAGTTTGATAATGGCGGAAGCAGTGTCAACGGCATCTACGACTTCGGCCACAACGCGAATAATCCCTACAGTACCGGTCACGGCTATGCCAATGCCATGCTTGGCGTCTACACGTCCTATAGCCAGCAGACCAACGCGGTGTTTAACTATGGGACGTCGTGGACCGTGGAAGGGTACGTTCAGGACAACTGGCGCGTAAGCCACAAGTTTACGCTCGATGTCGGACTTCGCTGGTCCCACATGGGCCCCCTTTCGGACTTTGACGAAAAGGAGGAAGCGTACGCGGTTTTCGATCGGAGCCTGTGGAGCGCCTCCAACGCGGGCAGGCTTTACTATCCGGCGACCGTCGGCGGAAAGAACGTCGCGATCGATAGAGCGACCGGAGCCACAGCGAATTACGGCCTGGTGGGTACGATTGTCCCCGGGTCGGGAAGCATCACAAACGGCATGAGGGTCGTCGATGGGAAGATCTATGAACTGCCGTTTCTCGCTTTTGCTCCGCGCTTCGGTTTCGCCTGGAACATGACCGGAGACGGCAAGATGGCAATCCGCGGCTCCTTCGGAGTTTTTTACAACCGCCCGACGGCAACCGATATGAGCACCAAGGCCAAGCCGCCAACCGCTTACACTCCGACTTTCCTTTACGGCACCCTGGACCAGATCGCGCAGATGGGCGCAAACTGGCAGACTGCCGCCGCGTGGACGCCTACGGTCGGTGGCGGTGCGGCGGAGAAAATGAAGCTGCAAACAGCATACCAGGGTAATTTCACGATCCAGCGCGATATCGGTTTCGGCACCGTGATCGATGTGGGTTATGTCGGCACTTTCGACCGCCATGCACCGGAAGCCATGGAGTACAACCCGATTCCCAAGTTTGCTTATGGAAATCCGGCCAACATCTTCGGAGGCAGGGCGATCAACGCCGACCTCCTGCGGACGAACTATCCGGGAATGGGGAGCATCTCCCAATTCAGCGGCAGCCGCAGCGACCTGAATTACCACGCCATGCAGCTGTCGGCCAGACGCCGCATGACACGCGGCCTGCAATTCGGGGTTTCCTACACGCTTTCCAAGGCGCTCGGAACGCAGGGGTGGGATCCTTTTACCAATGCCCGCGACTGGTACTACGGGCCGCTCGGCTATGACCGCACCCATAGTCTGGTGATCAACTATGCCTACCAGCTGCCGAATGCCGGGTCCAGCATTGGTTTCGTCAGGCACATCATCAACGACTGGACGTTGTCCGGCATCACAACCTTCATGACCGGATTTCCCGTGACGCCCACCTGCACCTCGACGTCATCCGGCATCAACAACTCGGATCCGTCCTGGTCCGGGCTGACCGCAACAGGCGCGACGCCGGGGCTGCGCTGCAAGCAAATTGCGGATCCCAACAATTTCCAGCAGGATTTCTTCAACAACTTCAACACGAGCGCCTTCGCCATGGCCGATCCCGGAACCTTCGGGACTCTCGGACTGAACACCTTGCGCCAGCCGTCCTACAGCAATTGGGACATGACTCTGGCGAGGAGGATCGCGATCGGCAAGAGCGAGACCCGTTCCATACGGATTCGCATCGAGGCCTACAACGTTTTCAACCATACAGAGTTCAGTACCATCGGTACGACGTACTCTTTCTCCGGAACTGCCAACACGAACACGCTGACCGGACAGTACACTGCGACCTATAATCCGCGCATTTTGTCGACGACAGTGCGATTCGAGTTCTAGGAGAGCGATAAGGGGAGCGAAGACCGGCGATTTGGGACTTCGCTCCCCCCGAACCGGCATGCCGGTGCGGTGCGAGAGTTTGAAGTGAGACAGTGCAAAACACGAGCCTCTAACCGGGTGGCAATCCCGTGAAAGCACTCACATATTCAGTGTATCTCGCAAACCTCCGGGAACATGGACAAATGTACGAATCAAGATAGTGGAAGGCGGCTCGAAGAAGTGCTGATAACCGCCCGGCGAACTTCCCGATCCCAGCATTGCAGTAACTCACGGAAAGGCAATCAAATGACAACGGACAGAAGAACATTTATTCAGACTTTCGGAGCCGGCGCCGCCGGAATCAGCCTCCTTACCGCGCTTCCGTTAGCTGCACAAACGCCGGCAAAGGGTAATGTGGGTGGCAGAAAGATGGTCGTGCGGGCGGATGACATCGGACTGTCCAAGTTCTGTAACATTGGATCCTTCGAGGCAATCGAAAACGGAGTCGTAACCTCGGCCGACGTTATGCTGGATTCGCCAGGCACAGAAGATGCCCTTGAACGGCTGAAGGCGTTCCCCTGGATTTCTGTCGGCTGGCACATGCACATGTGGGGAGCTCCGGTGCTCGATCCCAAGCGCGTTCCTTCGCTCGTCGAAAAAAGCGGTCCATTCGCCGGAAGATTCAGGACGGATCTCTCGCAAGCAAACGACGTCGTGTTTGAAGAAGCCCTGATGGAACTCCGCGCCCAACTCGAGAGATGCGTCAAGATACTGGGCAAAGCCCCGGACACTGGCGGCGGCAGAAGGAGCACGTCTCCGTGGGGCAGGGCCGTCACCCAGGTCACCGACGAATTTGGACTTGTGAATAATTTCACGATTAGCCCGCCCCCCAATGCAGTATTTGAGACATTTCGCGACAAATATATCAAGCATATCAGGGATGCCCAGCAGGCCGGCGAGGAGTGGGCAAAATTCTACTCAGTGGGCACCCCCGGCGCGGGTGGCGCAGGTGGCCGAGGCGGCGCCCCCACGGCAGGCAGCCAAGGCAGCCCCGACCCCAGGTTTGCAGACCGCAAAATCATTAATCCAGCGGGTACGTTCGCATATCTAGATCTGTTGACCGACTCGATTTCAAAGGTTGAGAAGGAATACGATCCTGTCCTGTTCTACACGGAAGACCGCGCCGGCATACTGAAATATCCCGAAGATATGATCATTGTGCAGTCCTGGCATCCCGGGTATGTTGACTATTATACCTATCGCCTTGGTGAGCGTGCCAATCGCGCCCGCGCCCAGCAGTTCGTCGTAGGCCGCACACAGGACGTTGCGGCGATGTGCGACACGAGACTGAAAAACTGGATAAAGCAGAACCGCATCGAGCTTGTCAATATGCGCGATGCTTTGTACGACACCGATGAATATCAGAATCACCTGAAGGTAATCGGCAGCGATCTGTATATGCGCAGATAGGCCGGAATTGAGGCAGCGGCAACAAGGCGGAAGCCGGCCAGTATCCCTGCCGGAGGAAACCAAAATGAAGACGGGCAGAAGAAAATTCATTCAGGAAATGGGAGCCGGTGTTGCCGGCTTGGGAATTATCACTATGGTTCCATCCCCCGCCGCTCAAGCTGCGAAAGTCACCAAGGCCGGAGCCGCTCGCAGGAAAATGATCATCAGGGCGGACGATGTCGGTTTTTCGAAAGTATGCAATATAGGCACATTCGAAACCATCGAAAAGGGCGTTGTAACGTCGGCGGATATAATGCTGGATTCGCCGGGCACGGAAGATGCCCTGGAGCGGCTAAAGGCGTTCCCGTGGATCTCCGTCGGCTGGCACGGGCACATGTGGGGAGCACCGGTGCTCGATCCCAAGCAGGTCCCTTCTCTGGTCGAAAAGGACGGGCCATTTGCCGGAAGATTCAAGCTCGATCTGAGCCAGTCGGACGGTGTGATCTATGAAGAAGCCGTGAAAGAGCTCCGGGCAGAGCTCGAGCGATGCATCAGGATCCTGGGGCGAGCTCCGGACACGGGCGGCGGAGGCGGAAGAGGCGACTCTCCGTGGGGCCGAGCCGTCAAGCAGGTCAGCGATGATTATGGTCTTGTCTATGGTTTTGCGAGCCGTGCTGCCTCCGATAAAAGAGTCCTCGACAAGATCCAGGCCGCCCAGAAAGCCGGCGAAGAGTGGGCAAAGGACTATTCAACAACGCCTAATCCCGGCAGCAAGGCTGACGAGAAGTGGGCAAACAGAAAGATACTCACTCTGGACGGCGGCCTGCCTTATATGGACCTGTTTACCGACCACGTTTCCGAAGTGGAGGCGAAATACGATCCCGTCCTGTATTATACGGAAGACCGCGCCGGCATTCTGAAATATCCGGAGGACGTGATTATCACCCAATCCTGGCATCCGGGGTATGTGGACTATTGGGTGTATCGCCTGGGCGAACGCGGCCGTCGCGCCCGCGCCCAGCAGTTTGTCGTTGGTCGCGTGCAGGACGTTGCCGCGCTGTGCGACGTCAGGCTGAGAAACTGGATTAAAGAAAACCATATCGAACTGGTCAATTACCGCGATGCACTTTACGGAACCAGAGAATATCAGAACCACCTGAAATTCATCGGCAGCGATCTTGCTGTTGACTTGTGGAATAGTTGATCACGGAGGTGTTTTCGCCGCAGACATAAAGTCGCCTGTCAGGCTCCAGAAGGATACAAACATGGGGAAACTCATTTTTTGGGCTTGCCTCCTTGTGATCCCGGGTTTGAGCACTTTGAGTGCCGCGGATCCCCCTCAGGCCGAAATCTCCAATGGAATGGTCCGGGCGAGGCTGTTTTTGCCGGATCCCGTGAACGGGTTTTATCGCGGAACACGGTTCGATTGGTCCGGGACCATTTCCAGTCTTGAGTACGGGGGACACAGGTATTTCGGCCAGTGGTTCGTCAGACTTGATCCGGGCGTTCGCGATATCCAATTTGACCCTGCTTCTGACGGCTATCTTGCCGGGGCGGCCAGCGCCAACATGGGACCGGTCGAGGAATTCAGCACGCCGATCGGATACAACGAAGCTGCGGTGGGCGGAACGTTTCTGAAAGTGGGAGTTGGAATTCTCCGCAAGCCCCAGGAAGAGAGGTATGGAGCCTACAATTCATACGAGATCGTGAACGGGGGCAAATGGACAGTGCGGAAGGGATCCGACCGGGTCGAATTCATTCAGGAACTCGTCGATCCGTCCGGATACGGCTACATCTACAGCAAGATCGTGAGTCTGACGAAGGGCAAACCGGAACTGGTGCTGGAACACAGTTTCAAAAACACCGGACAAAAGGTGATCGAGACACCGGTATATGACCACAACTTTATTGTCCTGGATGACCAGCCATCCGGTCCCGATTTCTTGATCAGGGTTCCGTTTGAAATCAAGGAAGCACTGGATAAACAGGGTCTGGCGGAAATTCGTGGCAAAGAGGTCGTTTATTTGAGGGAGTTGCAGCGGGATGAAAGATCCGCGATCTCCATTCTGGGGTTTGGCAACGGGGCGGCCGACTACGACATTACCGTGGAGAACCGGAAGTCGGGTGCGGGTCTGAGGATCCGAGGGGATCGGCCGTTATCCAGAATGTTGATTTGGGCGATCCGCCCCACGCGTTCTCCCGAAGCATTTATCCATCTGCGAGCCGAGCCGGGAAACGAATTCAAATGGCGTATTTCATACGAATTTTATACTTTGCCTTAGGCAATTTCCCATATGAAAACTAACAGAAGAAGATTTCTGCAAAGTGTAGGAGCGGGCGCAGCCGGCCTGGGACTTTCCGCTGCAGCTTCAGCTCAAGCCAGGAAGGTTCCCAAAGCTGGAGACACTTTTCCTTATAGGGTCGGCACGGGTAGGAAGTAGCAAATGTGGCCAATCAAATCCGAAATGAAATCCAGGAGGATCAAGTTCGACGCGCCACAGGACCCAATCAGCTGGGCATACATGAAAGAGCTGAGAGAGCACGATAAGACAAAGAAAGTCTACGCGGTTAATCCCTATGTCGAAGTATACCAGTTTCGCGACAGCCTGTACGCGCTGCTCACCGAAAACAACGACGGCGGCGGCGACGTGTGGATGTGGCTGATCATCGGGCCGAAAAAGGCGATGCTCGTTGATACCGCCTACGGTCTGGGAGACATGAAAGGTCTGGTGGACAAAATCACCGGCAAAATGCCGCTTATCGTTGCCAATACGCATGTTGGCCCCGATAATGTTCTCGGCAATTGCAGGTTCGACACGGTGTATTGCCATGAATTCGATCTGGAAGCCATAAAAGATCGCAGCAAACCCGGCGCATGGGACTGTCTGTTCGATAAGAACGGCAACAACATCTGGCTCCAGTTCGATAGGAAGGACCTGCCTGTCTATAGAGAATATACTCTCATCCCCGTCAAGGACGGCCATGTTTTCAACCTGGGCGGCGACTACAATGTCGAACTGGTCTGGACTGCGGGGCACACGCCCGGGCAGTCAATGTTCCTGGATAAGGGAGGCCGTTATCTGTTCACCGGCGACGACGTGATCAGCGATACCATCAATTGCGGTAGCGGCCCGACCCCCGGCAGGCCGAACGGGCAGTACGCCAATCTGACGACATACCGCGACTGCCTGAAACGGTTGGCTACCCGCCTCGATGAATTCGACTACATGTTCTCGGGGCACTTTATCAGCAACGCTGAGAATCATCTGCTCCTTACCATACTCGACACTCTGAACGAGATTATTGCGGACCCGAGCAAGTACGACTACAAGGCCACGCAGGCCGGCGGGAGCGGCGGCCCCGGCCGGGAAAGGATGTACAAATTCGTCAGGGGCTTCGGCACGATCGCATACACCCAAAACGGCGTTTCTCCCCCGAAAGATTAACCAGCGCATCCAGGAGTCTGCATTTCAGCACCAGCCCGTGAATTCCGGATGAATTCTGGACACCCATTCGTCTTCCCACTCTTGTTCCAGTCATCTTTGTTGGCATGGCCGGGCAAGAGAGTGACCTTAAATCATAATATATCATATACTTATCAGGATTATCCGGGACTCTTGCCGGCCTCGGGATTGGCTGATGATCAGGGCTTGGATTGATGGGTGTCCAGGATTTTCCGATTCAGATCCGATGCAGGAACGGGCTACAATGCCGCAAGCGGCGGATGGAAACCGGGCCGGGCATAAGGGACGGCATGCGGCCTGCGATGCATCCGGTTGTACCCGGAAAGACGGCTTCCATCGCTTGACGTAGCGGACAGCTGCTGCTGTCTCGGGCATTTTCTCTGGCTGACGAGGGACCGGAACGCATGAAGCTGACGAGACTCAAGCCCAGACTCGATTGGCTGCTGGTATTTCTTCCTCTGGCCGTGGCGCTGGAATGGATCGGCTGGAATTGGCACGGAGCCGTATTTCTGGCGGCCTGCCTTGCCATCATCCCGCTTGCCGGCTGGATGGGAAAAGCCACGGAGCATCTGGCGGCACGGGCCGGAGAAGGAGTCGGCGGGCTCCTCAACGCGACCTTCGGCAACGCGGCGGAGCTGATCATTGCTTTGGTGGCGCTGCGTGCCGGGCTTTACGATGTCGTCAAGGCATCGCTGACCGGTTCCATTATCGGCAATATTCTGCTGGTGATGGGGGCCGCGTTTCTGGCCGGCGGCTTCAAGCACAAAACACAGACCTTTCACACCGGCGGCGCCCGCATCCAGGCAACCATGATGACGCTGGCCACCATCGGCTTGATCCTGCCGGCGGCCTTTCACTGGCTGGCCGGGCCGCAAGGGCGGGCTGCCGAAGCGGATTTGAGCCTCGAGTTTGCGGTCGTGCTGCTGATCACCTATGCGCTGTCGCTGCTGTTCGGCCTGCGCACCCACAAGCACTTCTTCGCCGGGCACAGCGGCGAGGGCGCTACCGTGGGCAGTGAACCCCATGCGGCCTGGCCGGTCCGCAAGAGCCTGCTCGTGCTGGGAGTGGCGACCGCGCTGATTGCCTGGATGAGCGAAATCCTCGTCGGTTCGGTGGAAACCGCCGCACATTCTTTCGGCTTGAACAGCCTCTTTGTCGGACTGGTGATCGTGGCAATCATCGGCAATGCCGCCGAACACAGCACGGCGGTAGTCCTCGCCGTCAAGAACAGAATGGACCTCAGTCTGGGTGTCGCGATCGGCAGCAGCATCCAGATTGCCCTTTTCGTGGCTCCCGTTCTTGTCGTGGCCGGTCTTTTCATCGGGCCGGAACCGATGAACCTGGTTTTCACTCCTGCGGAAGTGCTTGCGATCTTTCTGGCAGTGATCATTACCAACGAAATCGCGCGTGACGGCGAGTCCAACTGGATGGAGGGGGTCCAGCTCCTGGCAGTCTATATCATGCTCTGCATCGTGTTCTATTTCCTGCCCGAGACCGCACTGCGCTGGGCGAGCCTCACGGCGGGTCATGGCGTTGCCGCCTTTGGCTGGGCGTAAACCAAAGAGATGAGTCTCGTGCCGGCGGCCGATACCTTTGCCGCCGCGGGCTTTCATTTCGCACTCGTGCTTTATGAAGGCGGTGAATTCGATGGCATCCTTACCTCGGGGCGCAAGTCGTCCGCTGTCAGAGCGACCGTCGGGGCATTGAGCGCCGACGGCAAGCTGGCCGTTTTGGCTGCCGGCCCAGACTTTGATTTTCCGGGAGTCGACTATGGCGGGGATGAAGATGTCACCTTCCGGTTCAGACCGAAGGGGCCGCCCGGCGACGCCGCCAGGCGGCCCTCTCCGCAATAGCATCACCGATCAACGCTTGGGCGCGGCCACCTCGATTTTCACCGCCAGGAAGGAGCCGTCCGCCTGCCGGTTGCCTGCGGCCATGACCTGATCGCCGATCTTCAGGTCGGCGAAGCGTATCGCCTTGCCGCCGGATACGATGACGGTCTGCGAATTGACGTAAACCTTAACGCTGTCCATCATGAAAGAGGAGCTGCCGAGGCTGGTGATAGTGCCCTTAATGGTGATCAGTGAGGGGACAGGCGCAGCCACTTCGATTTTGGCGGCCAGAATCAAGCCGTCTGACTGCTTGGTGCCGGCGACAGAAACCTGGTCGCCGACTTTCAGGTCCGCAAAGCTCAATGTCACTCCCTTGGTGGCAATGACGGTCTGCGCGTTGACCAGCACCTTGACGGCACCCACCAGGAAGTAGGAGTTGCCAAGGCTGGTTATCTTCCCCCGAAACGTGCTGAACGTGGGCGCCGGCGGAACCACCTCGATTTTCACAGCCAGCAACGAGCCGTCCGGCTGTTTGCTGCCGGCTGCATAGACCTGATCGCCCACTTTCAAATCGGCGAAGCCCAGCGTTGTGCCCTTGGAAACGATGACCGTCTGGGCGGTAACCGCTACTCTGGCGGCGCCTATCATGAAGAAGGAAGCACCGATGCTTGTGATCGCGCCCCGAATCGTGCTGATGGCGGGTGCGGGGGATGATACCTCCACCTTGGAAGCCAGCACAGAGCCGTCGGCCTGCTTGGTGCCGCTAACGGCCACCTTGTCGCCGACTTTCAGGTCCGCAAAGCTCACTGCCACTCCTTTGGAGGCAATGACGGTCTGTGCATCGACCAGTACCTTGACCGCACCGACCATGAAAAAGCCGTCGCCGAGGCTGACTATGGTGCCGCGAACGCTGGTGATGCCGGCTGCGCGCTCGGACACCGTGACTCTGGCGGCTACGAGAGAGCTGTCGCCCTGAAGGACGGTCCGGATGCTGACCGGCGCATTTAAGGCAAGGGCGCCGAGCCCCTCAGTGCTCGGGGCCAATCTGACGGCACAGACGCCCGCTTCACCCCTGACGGAGACGGACCTCGGGCCGTAGGCGGCTACGCTGCCCGTGATGACCACTTCCTGAGGGTTTGACACAAGGATTTTCCGCGCCGTCATCACGCCGCTGCGGATCTCTCCCGACAAATCCACATACTGACCCTCCCGGAGATCGTCGAAGGCCAGTCTCACGTCGTCAGCGCCCAGCAGGACTGCTGCCGGGGTTACATGGACGCTCTTGGATGAGACCTGCACAATGCCTTCCTGGGCTCCGGTCCTTTGGACTCCCGTGATCCTGCCATAGAGGCGCAGGCCGGGTTGCGCCTGCAGGCTTAGCGCGGTCAATCCGCCGTCGGGATCGAAGCGGACGCGAGCCACGACCAGATGTCCGGATTCGGAAAGGGGATCCAGGGAGGTGAGGCCGCTGCGCCGCAGGTCCGTGCCCGACACCCTCATCCGGTCCGCAGAGACGAATTCGAGGATGCCGGTGATTACCATTTCGTCCTGGTTGCTGACAGAGATCGCCCGGGCCACCAGACCCTCCATTCCCCAGTCTGCCCTGACCAGAACAGTCGCACCGACTCCAATCTCGTAGGGATCGATGACCCGTCCCGCTGCGTCGCGGACCGTGGTTGCATTGTTCAGCAGTATCCTGACAGGCAGGCCGGCCACCCTCCCGGTCAGCGCGCTGATCCCCTCGCCCACCTCTTCAATGGATTCGAGCGTGATCCAAAAGGAGAAATCCTCGAGGATGCCCGCCGATGCCTTCGGGTTTATAAAGACAAGCGCGACGAGGATGACTGCCACGGCTGTGCTGCAGGCACGGTATTGTCTTGTGTTCATCACAGGACCTCCTTGCGAGGCTGAGAAGTGAGACTGCAGGCTGCGAATTGCCAAGACGACTTAGCAAAGAGTCTAACACGGCAGGCAACGCGATGAAAGCCGGCGCTGCAGCCTCAATCCCTGACCTGGAGGCACTTGCAGGCCTTTGCCCATTTCGCGGCTATCGTTTTGCCCGTTGGAGGTCTAAAATCGGGACGGACGCGGGAGAGGCGCTATGCAGATATTTGCCGTCCTCTGGTTCGATCCTACCTCCTCGCAGAATAGACCTCGGGATTGATGCAATGAGGCAGGCGCTCGCCCTTAAGGCCGGCGATGAGATTTTCGGCGGCCAACAAGGACATCCGGGCGCGCGTCGACCAGCTGGCACTGGCGATGTGAGGGCACACGACCAGGTTGTCCAATTCGAGCAGCGGGCTGTCTCCCGGCAGCGGTTCCGGGTCGGTGACATCCAGGCCGGCGGCGAAAATCCGGCGGGACTTGAGCGCGTCGTAGAGTGCCTGCTGATCGACAATCGGGCCGCGCGCCGTGTTGATCAGGATGGCCGTTGGTTTCATCCTGGCCAGGAACGCGGCGTCAACCAGGTGGCGTGTTTCGTCATTGAGCGGCGTGTGGATGGAAACGAAATCGGCCGCGCGCAGCAGCGCATCCAGGTCGACGGGCTCGGCCGCCACGCCGGGTTCGGCAGCGGCCGGACAGGGATCATAGTAGAGGATGCGCATACCGAATCCGGTCGCCCGGCGGGCGACCGCGCGGCCGATGCGGCCGAATCCCACGATGCCCAGGGTCGTCCCCGCGAAATCGGCGCCCAGCATGAAGGAGGGATTCCACGTCTTCCAGCCACCGCTGCGGACGAGCCTGTCCCCTTCCACGACGCGCCGGCCGGCCGCCATCAGCAGCGCAAAGGCCATGTCGGCAGTCGCATCGGTGAGAATTCCCGGCGTGTTGCCTACCGGAATCCCGCGGGCGGTGGCGGCGGCAACGTCGATGTTGTCATAGCCGACGGCATGATTGCTGATGACCCTCAGCCGTGGACCGATGGCCTCCATCATCTCGCCGTCGATCCTGTCGGTCAGCAGGCAGAGCAAACCATCCATGCCGCGCGCACGCTCGAGGATCACATCGCGGCCTGGCGGCAGTTCGTCGAGCCATACGTCTGCATCGCAGAATTTTGAGATGAGGCTCATTCCTTGATCAAGAATGATGCGAGTGACGAACACTCTCGGCTTGGCCATGCGGTCCCCCTCCTGGTCTCTATGCGCCAGTGTATCGCGAGAGGCACTCGGATTTCCCGAACTTTGCAGTCATGGTTCAGCGCTGTGCCGGACTTGCCTGCGACTGTCGAGGCTTGCGTCACCATGCCCGTTGATGAAACCCGGATCTCAAGCATGATAAGATCGCAGCGATCCTTGGGAGGTTCCCACGGAGCCCGGTGAATCATCGAAAAGGAGAAGCGCTGTGTACACCAGGAATCCGTTTCCGGACGTTGTCCTCGCAATCGTGAGTGCTTTGCTCATATCTGCGGTCGCCACCCGGTTGCATGCCGCCCCGGCGTCGCTTACGGCGCTGCAGTGCGAATACAATACCAATCCGCTTGGCATTGATGTCCTGCAGCCGCGGCTCAGCTGGCAGATTGCCGACGCCGAACGCGGATGGCTGCAGAGCGCCTACCAGATTCGAGTGGCGCGCAGCCTTGCGGAGCTGTCCAAAGATGCAGGCCTTGTGTGGGACAGCGGCAAAGTCCTCTCTGAGGAGTCTCTGCACCGCGAGTATGCGGGGCCGGCGCTGCAATCGGGGGCCCGCTACTACTGGCAGGTGCGAGTGTGGGACGGCCAGGGACGGGTTTCTGCCTGGAGCGCGCCGGCTTGGTGGGAAATGGGATTGCTGACGCCGGCGGATTGGCAGGCGTCCTGGATTGAGGCGGATCTCACGGAGGACGCCAAGAAATCCAATCCCTGTCCCATGCTGCGCCGGGAGTTTGCCGTCCGCGGCGAGGTGAAATCGGCCCGTGCCTACGTCACCAGCCACGGATTGTACGAGATGTACCTCAACGGCGAACGGGTGGGCGATCAAGTGCTCACTCCCGGATGGACCAGCTACGACCATCACATACAGTATCAGACCTATGACGTGACGGCTCTGCTCCGCCGGGGCAACAACGCTGCGGCGGTTCTGCTCGGCGACGGCTGGTATCGCGGGAATCTCGGCTTCAGCGGTCAGCGCAACACATACGGCACGAAGCTCGCACTGCTGGTCCAGATCAACGTCAGCCTCGCCGACGGCAGCAGCCAGACGATCGTTAGCGACAGCGGCTGGAAGTCCGCCACAGGCCCGGTCCTGATGTCCGATATTTACGATGGCGAGACCTACGATGCGCGCCTCGAGAAGGACGGGTGGCGCAGCCCCGGATATCAGGATTCTTCCTGGGGCGCGGTCCGGATCGCGGAATACCCGAAAAACAACCTGGTGGCCCCTGCCGGGCCGCCGGTGCGGCGGATTCAGGAGTTGAGGCCTGAAAGGATATTGACGACACCGTCCGGCGAGACGGTGGTCGACATGGGGCAGAACATGGTGGGCTGGATACGCCTGAAAGCCGGCGGGCCCGCCGGTACGGCGGTGACATTGCGTCATGCCGAGGTGCTCAGCAAAGATGGAAAGTTTTATACTGATAACTTGCGCGCGGCCAAACAGACCGTCACCTACACCCTTCGGGGAACAGGCACAGAGGTGTTTGAGCCGCACTTCACGTTCCAGGGATTTCGTTATGTGCTGGTGCAGGGATTTCCTGGGCAACTCGCCCTGGACAATCTCACGGGCATCGTGGTGCATTCGGACATTGCACCCGCGGGGACATTCGACTGCTCCGAGCCGTTGATCAACCAGCTCCAGCACAACATCCAGTGGGGCCAGAAAGGCAATTTCGTCGATGTCCCCACAGACTGCCCGCAACGCGACGAGCGTCTCGGCTGGACCGGCGATGCCCAGGCCTTCGCCCGCACGGCCTGCTTCAATGCGCATGCGGCGGACTTCTACACCAAGTGGCTCAAAGACGTCGCCGCCGATCAGAAAGCCAGCGGTGCCATTCCCCACGTGATTCCCAATGTTCTGCAGCGCCTGGACCCCAAAGCCAACGCCGCGTCGGCAGGCTGGGCGGATGCGGCCGTGATCGTGCCCTGGACGGTCTATCTCAGCTACGGCGACCGGCGGATTCTCGAGCGCCAGTATGCGTCGATGAAGGGCTGGGTCGACTACATGGCAGGGCGTGCCGGAGACTCCTTCTTCTGGAACAACGACTTCACATACGGCGACTGGCTGGCGTTTGCCTCAACCAGTTCCGACTACCCGGGAGCCACCACGGATAAGGATCTGGTTTCGCAGGCCTACTTCGCACGCTCCACGGACCTGCTGCAGAAGACCGCGGCCGTTCTCGGCAAGAAGGAGGATGCAGAACGGTATGCAGCTCTTCTGGCCAGGGTCAAGCAGGCCTTTAATGCGGAATTCGTCACTTCCACGGGACGGCTGGCTTCGAACACCCAGACGGCCTACTCTCTGGCGCTGGCCTTTGATCTGCTGCCGGAGAACCTGCGTTCCCAGGCAGCGGGACGGCTGGCAGGGGATGTGCGCAAGTTCAAGCACATCACCACCGGTTTTCTGGGCGCTCCGCTGATCTGCCGCGTCCTCAGCAATTACGGCTACCTGCAAGAGGCCTTCATGCTGCTCACCCGCAAGCAGTACCCGTCGTGGCTGTATCCCGTCACTCAGGGCGCGACTACGATCTGGGAGCGATGGGACGGGATCAAGCCGGACGGTTCCTTCCAGGATGCAGGCATGAATTCTCTCAACCACTACGCCTATGGCGCCATAGGCGAATGGTTGTACAGCGTCGTGGCCGGCCTCGAGATCGATCCGGAGAAACCGGGTTACAGGCACACCATCGTACAGCCCAATCCCGGCGGCGGGCTGACTCATGCGCGGGCCACGCATCAATCCATGTACGGAACCGTGGTTGCAGGATGGGATTTGAAGGACGGTATCATGCATGTGAGCATCGACGTGCCGGCAAACACCAGCGCGACGACGCGCCTCCCGCAGGCTCAACTGGAGGACGTCCGGGAAAGTGGCCAATCCCTGTCCGCGGTTCAAGGCATCATCCGCACGTCGCAGGATGGTAAGACGGCGGTGATTGAGGTGGGCTCCGGCAAATACGAGTTCGCTTACCGCGCAACCGGGGTTGAATCCCAAACCGACAAAGGTTCTCAGAAAGCCTTCGCTGAAAGGAGGAGACGATGAAAAGGATCCTTGGATTAGTCTCTGCCATGGTGATCGGGCTTGGCGTCTTATCGTCGGCCTCGGCCCAGACGAAGCAGGTTGACATATCCGGCACCTGGATTTTCACAGTCCAAACCGAGGCCGGCACCGGCTCGCCGACCGTAACGCTGAAGCAGGACGGCGAGAAGCTGACCGGGCACTACTCGTCCACAACACTGGGCGAGGCGGACCTGGCAGGCAGCGTCAAGGGACGGGACTTTACCTTCACTTTCACTGCCAGCGTGCAGGGCACCTCGTTCGAAGTGACCTACACCGGTACAATCGAAGATAACGGTCTGAAGGGCTCCCTCGACCTTGCCGGAATGGCGCAGGGCACGTTCACCGCGAAACGCAAATGAACGGGAAGGGGAAGGAGGGACAGTCACCGGTGTCCCAGCGGCAGGGTTTAGGATGGAGATGAGGAACACTGGTGACTGTCCCTCTTCTAGTCGGCGGCAGGCCTTCTTCCTCGTTCGATCACTGCACCAAAGGCGGATTCTGAAGAGGAAGGAACCCATGACTACGAATCCGAAAATCGTCATCAGTCCGATGGTCACCATCGCAACGATGTTTCTTCTTGCAGGGTACGGCACCATCAAAAACCCATCGACCAGCGGCGCCCCGCGCCAGCTGGAAAATCTCGGCCGAGGTGTGGTCGCGGTCAACCAGGGCAACGGCAGCGTGTTTGTCAGTTGGCGGATGCTGGGAACCGACCCCGAAAACATCGCGTTCAACCTCTATCGCGTCACCGGCAACGGCCAACCGATCAAGCTTAACCGGGAGCCCGTCACGAAGGCCACCTCGTACCGGGACACGGGCGTGGATCAGACCAGGGACAACGCCTGGTTTGTCCGCCCGGTGATCAACGGTGCGGAAGGCCAAATGAGCATGCCGTTCCTGAACAGGATGGCGGCGAACTCGCCGGTGCAGCCCTATTTTGAGATTCCCCTGAAACTTCCCGAGCGCACCAATGCGGGCGACGGGTCCGTGGGCGACCTCGACGGGGACGGCGAGTATGAGATCGTCGTCAAGGGTGCACAGCGACCGATGGATACCGCTTCGACGGGGCTGACCGGCAACACAGTGCTGCAGGCCTACAGGTTTGACGGCACGCTCTTGTGGACGATCAGCATGGGCAAGAACATCCGCGAGGGCGAACATGACACCCAGTTCATGGTGTACGACCTCGATGGAGATGGCCGCGCCGAAATCGCCGTCCGGACGGCTGACGGCACCACGGACGGCACCGGCAAGGTCATCGGCGATCCCGGCGCCGACTGGGTCGATCGCGACCCGAACTCCAGAACGTTCGGCAAGATCATGAGGGGGCCGGAGTATTTCTCAATCTTCAACGGCCAAACCGGCGCCGAAATGGCCAGGACCGGCTACATTCCGACTCGCGAGCCGCTGGACGGCTGGGGCGGCATCGGAGGCAACGGTGGCATGGAAACGACGCCAACGGGCAATCGCATGAACCGGTTCCTGGCCTGCGTGGCGTATCTCGACGGCGAGCGGCCCAGTGTCATCATGTGCCGCGGCTACTACGGACGGAGCGTGCTGGCCGCCTGGGACTGGCGCAATGGCAAATTGGCCTCCCGCTGGGTGTTCGACAGTTCCACGCATCCCAACAGGGGTCACCCCTACGTCACCGCAAACGCGACGGTCGACGCGGCGACCGCACTGAACAAGATCACCGACAACGCCGGTTCCTGGGACGGCGCGCAGCCGGGAGAATGGATGGTGTGGGACCGGGAAGGCGTGAAAGAGCATCGCCAGGTGGTCGCGGTCAAAGGCAAGATATTGACTGTCGATGAAAACATGACGCCGGGCACGAACAAGGGTGCTCATGTCTACGGTTACTCGGGAATGGGGAATCACAACATCTCCGTCGCCGACGTTGACGGCGATGGCAAAGACGAAATCGTTTACGGCTCGATGGTCGTCGACGACAACGGCAAGGGTTTGTTCACCAATGGCCTGCGGCATGGCGATTCGCTGCATGTCGGAGACCTGGATCCGGGACGTCCGGGTCTTGAGGTTTTCGGCCCGCACGAGAACGAAGGGGGCGAGTACGATAAGTGGACCGCCGGAGCCGCACTCTACGATGCACGGACCGGCAGGATCCTCTGGGGCACACCGGATGGGCAGGACGTGGGCGGCGGTGTGAGCGGCGACGTCGACCCGCGCTACCCCGGCGAGGAGATGTGGGGAATTCCCGGCGGACTGCATTCGTGTAAAGGCGAGATCGTCTCCTCCCGGGCGCCGGCCGGAGGCAGCAACTCGAGTTTTGTCATCTGGTGGGACGGTGATCCGTTGCGCGAGGTCCTGGCCGGAAACCGCATTTCAAAATGGGATTGGCAGGACTCCACTGCACAGGACCTGCTGACAGCGCAGGGATCCGCAGCCGGCCGGCCCGTCGTCAGCGGCGATCTGTTCGGCGACTGGAGAGAGGAAGTCGTCTTCCGGACCACCGACAACTCAGCGCTGCGAATCTACACGACGACGGACCCCACGGAAGTGCGTATCTACACGTTGATGCACGATCCGCAGTACAGGCTCAGCATTGCCTGGCAAAACGTGGCCTATAACCAGCCGCCGCATCCTAGCTTTTTCATCGGCAACGGCATGAAACCACCGCCGCGCCCCAACATCACCCCAATCCAACCCAGGGAACTGGGGATGTTGCCCCATATCGGGCATAAATAGACGAATTGTATTATGTTGAGGCCTGCAAAACGATCTTCGGCCAGCCTGAAACGAAGAGCAGGAAGGACTGTTACTCCGACAATCTCACTCGATTTTGCCTGAGGGCTTCCATCGCCTAAATAGGGCAGCGTCCCCGGTTTCTTGTTGCGACAGTCATCGTTGATTGGGAGTGCGGCCTGCTGCGCCCGGCGTGCCCGCTCCAACAGCAATGGGAGATCCGTCGTTACCCAGGTAGCGGACCGTAACCGCTGAGGTTGTGCCGCTGGTACTCAGCAATATGATCTGCGTCCGATAACCACCCCCGTCAGCGATTTGCGGAAAGATCAGCGGAGCGGTCGCCGCCTTGTTTACATCCGCTATCGGAAAGGTCGTGATGAGAAAATCGCCGCGCGCATTATAAAGCGAACGCAGAGTGAGCGCGGTAAATGGGACAGGGGACAAAAGGTCCAGCACACCCGTAAACCCTGCCGGTAATCCCGTGATCAATTGCCCGGCAAACCTTGAATCGTGCCCCAGTGGGGCCAGATCGAGTGTGCCCGGGCCGTTTCCTGCGCGAGTGATCCCGTCCGATTGAAAGGCCGTGGCTGTGATACGCATGTTCGAGCTGCTTGGATTGGCCACTGCGAGGCCGGTGTCATGGCCTGCAGACATGTCCACGTAGATCCGGGCGTGCGTTGTGGCTGTCGCGGCGGGAACCCCTGACTCGGTAACCAGGATGCCCCGCTGCGTGAAGCTGAAAAGCGCGGCACTTACAGGGGCGCTCGTGCCGGCATCCGGAGTCAACTGACACCAACCCACATTCACATCGGAGGGGGTCGCATCCGTGACGAGACGCCAAAGGGTTCCCGGCGGCATGGAATAGGAAAACACACTGCCCGCCGAGCCTCCGCCCGTAAAGCGTACGGCCAGCGGAAAACCATCATTGCGGTAGAAACGCACAACTCCGCTCTCCTGAACGGCCGATGTGTTCATCAGGATAAGAGTTGTCTGATAACCTCCGCCGTCTGCGATCTGCGGGAACGACAGCACTCCACCGGAGAGTGACTGGGTGAGATCGGCGATCGGCGTGCTGGTAAGCAGAATGTCGCCGCGTTGGTTCCTGGTGAGTCGCAGAGCCAGGACGGACACTGGTTGATCGCTGGTGACTTCCAGATAACCGAGACCATTGTTCATGAACTCCACCGGCGGGACAAAATCTGGGGCGAATTGATCCAGAAACTTCGCGATGTGTTCGCCAGGGGCCATCCGGATGATTCCCTGCGCCACGAGTGCGCCACTGCGATCGCGCAGTCTCAAGGTGAGATTTGCAGTCGCAGGGTTAGGGTTGACAGCGGCGAATCCTGTGAGGACGGTGATGGTGCCGATACCGGAATCGGCGGGCACGTTGCTACGGGTGTCCACGAAGAATCGCGCCGCCCTGGTGGGAGGGGATGCCGGGACTCCTGCTTCGCTCACCACTACGCCGTCCTGCATCCAACTGAAGACTGCGGTGCCATAAGGAGCACTGCCGGAATTCACGTCCACCACTGCATAGCCCGCCTTCACCGTTCCCATGCCCAACGTGGAGCCGACCGTCGCCCCTCCCCCCGGCAAAGAAAAGTTCATTTGCGTTCTGCCGACGGTTGAGACGGCCGCCGAAAACGCAGAGGTATTGCCCGATGTGTCGGTGGCGGTGGCAGTAACATGCGGGCCAGTCATGAGACTGCCGTTGTCGAATATGAACGCACCGGATGCGTCGGCGAAGGTGCTTCCTTCAAAGATTCGGCCTTCACCACCGGAATCGGAGAAAATCTCGATCTCGCAACCGGGACAGGCAGTACCCAAGACACCGGTCGTGGTGAAATGGGTGATGACGGGCGGGGAAATGCCGTTGTTGCCACCGTCCGAGAGAACGATGCCGCCCCCCTGGTTGCCGTAAATCAGGTTCTGACGGATCGTGTTGCCGGCATATCCGCTGACGGTGATGCCGGCGCCGTGGTGGTGGGCAATCAGATTGCCCTGAACGATGGTGTGTGTTCCCTGACTGATCTTGATGCCATCGGATCCTCCGTTGTCCAGGGCTACCTGCCCGCTGGCATCCGTCCCTATATAGTTTCCCCCGATGAAAGTGTGGGCGGCAGCGGGCCCAACCTGAATTCCGCCGTAAGGACTTCCGCTGATTACATTTCGTTCACCCGCAGTGGTGCCCCCGATGAAAGGACGATTGGCACCGTCTTGAAGTACGACGCCAGCTCCGCTTTTCGCCAAGGCGGTCGATCCACTGATGTCGGTCCCAATAAAGTTGCCGAGAACCAGATTGCCGGGCCCTCCCTGTGCTCCGAAGCTTATAGCGCCCTGCGCAATAACATTGCGATCAGCCGGCGTTGTGCCACCAATTCGATTGAACGACGCACCACCGCCCAGATAAATGGCAGATGACCCCGATCCTAAAGCTGCCCTCCCGCTGGCGTCGGTGCCCAGGAGATTGCCGGTAATGCTGTTGTAGGAACTCGCCCAGTCGGCGATCGTGATGTGGGTTTGGGCCGTGGTGACGATCACGTTGCCCTGGACGAGATTGGCGTTGGCACCTCTCTCCAGTCCCACCGCTGAGCCTCCATTGCTGAGCTCCTTGGTCCCACTGATGTCAACTCCGATGTAATTACCGGAAATCCTGTTGCCGGCGGACCCCTCTCCGATGACTTCGATACCGTAAATGTCGTTCCCGCTAATGACATTCCTTTCCTCGGGACTGCTCCCACCGATTTTATTGTTGAGGCTGTTATACACTAAAATTCCAAAACGGTTGCCCATAGCGGCCGTTCCAGTGATATCGGTTCCTATGAAGTTGCCGGTAATGCTGGTATCAGCAACACGCGGATCGGCGATATTGATGCCGTTGCCACCATTGCCGCTGATGAGATTCCCTTCGCCCAGAGGACTGTTTCCTCGATTCCTGGAGCCACCGATGCGGTTCCCCTCACCACTGAATAGAACGATGCCATCATCCGGGAAGCGAACAATCTGCAGCCCCATAATGATATTGCCGTCCGTTCCGATTACGAGGCCTCGATTTGATGGAGGAGAGCCGCTGCCGTCCAGAATCACCCCGGCGTTAGAGGCGTCAATGGTCACATTGCCTTGCGAAAGGCTTGGCAGAGGACTGAGCGGGGCGATCGTCCCCGGACGGCTTGGTGGAAAAACCGCCGGATCGAAAGTTATGATCGTGCCGCTGGTGGCTCTGTCCAGGCAATCACGGAATGTGCCGGCGCCGCTGTCCGCAGTACCGGTCACGATACACGAGGATGCCTCTTGCGCCCCTGCGGAGCGTGGGACAGGAAGGGGTTCGGCGCTGGCGCGCAGAGGTGGTGGCGTCACTGCCGGAGTTGTAGCCCTCAATGCTGCGAGGTCCGGTGGCGCGGTCATTCCACCAAAATTCCCCGGCCCACCACCCGTCTTTCCCAGGACCAGCAGACCGCCTGACATGTCAGCGACAAGCACCAAGTCGTCGCGCACGCAGACCGATTTCGCGTAGCCCAGCGTTCGGTAACTTCCCGCAAGAACAGGTGAGCCTGGGTTGGAAATGTCAACTACGGCAAGCCCCGCTCCACCGTTCGCCACGAAAACCTGGTTGCCGACGACGGTCAGGCTCTCTTCGAGGCCAGAGGTCGGGTGTGACGCCAGCCAGACCGGCGCGCGCGGATTGGAGATATCCAAAACCGTCAGAAAGCCCGAGTCGGCTACAAATGCCTTTCCTTGTGCTACCACTACGTCGCGGGCCCCGGCGTACGGCCATTGGATTTGCCCTATGATCGAGGGAGCCAATGGATCCGATACATCAACAATGCAGAGACCCTGTTGCTCTGTGGCCACGTAAACCACGTTGCCGCTGACGGCCGCGCCTACCGCTGTGTTTTGCCCGTTATCAGCCTGTATTTGCAGGAAGGACAGCCTCTTGGGCGCGGCGGGGTTGGATACGTCGTAGAGATCGAGGCCATGCTCGTTGGGGATGTAAATAATCCCGTTGGCCAGCGTCATGCTGCGATAGGGGCCTCCATCGACACGGACGAATCCTGCACGCATGGGACGCGCCGGGTTGCTTATATCCACCACATGTAATCCTTCTCCAACTCCGGTAGAGTTTGCGGCCACATATGCGTAGCTGCCCGCCACTATCACGCTCCTGGCATAGCTCTGAGTGTCGTAGGCGCCTACCTGCCGCGGCCGGACCGGATCGGAGATGTCTATGATCCGCAGGCCCAGAGGTCCCGCCGCTGCGTAGGCATAATTGCCTGCGACTGCAATTCCGTCCGCGTATCCCGGCGGACCATAGAAGCCCGCTTGGACAGGGTTCGCTGCCATGGACAGGTCTACGGTTTCCATTCCCAAATTGCGGTCAGCTATGCAAGCCACGTTACCGTTTATCGCTATGTTCGCAGCGTCTCCGCCGGCAACCGCGAGGCCACCGACTTCGTTCGGGCGCGTCGGGTCGGAGACGTCCACCACGCGCAATCCACCTTGGCCGGCAGCCACGTAGGCTCGGTTTCCGGAGGTGGCTACCCCAAAAGCCCAACCCGCGGTCTGTTGCTGCCCCAACAGACGCGGCTGGCCTTTGGACGTCACATCCACGGTGAGCAGGCCCTCCCAGCCTCCGGCGACGAACGCGGTGTTTCCATTGATGGCAAGCCCGTACGCATATCCGGGAGTGGCGAGGGTTGAAACCTCCGAGGGATTTGCCGGGTTTGCCACGTCTGCAATGAGCAGGCCCGCGCCTGCCGCTGCGATATAGGCGTAGCGCCCAGCCATGGCGACCTTGAAGGCGTAGTTCCGCGTGAACGCGGAACCTATCTCGGTCGGATTCCTGGGATTTGACACATCAATCACGCGCAGACCGTATGGCCCGTCCGCAAGGCAGACTGTGGTTCCCGAAGCGGCAACGCCCTCCGCATAGCCGCGCGGTTGGATAAATCCGATCTCAGCAGGCCGGGTCGGGTCGGAGACAGATAGTACGCGCAGGCCGGCGCCGCCAGCCGCCACATATGCAGAGGTCTCACTCACGGCGATGTCACGAACGAAGTCGGCAAAAGGCGCGCTGCTGCCGACCTCAAGCGGCGCGTTTGGGTCCGAGATGTCCAGCACAATGAGCCGTTGCCCCACACCCACATAAGCGTACTTTCCCAGCGTCGCAACCGCCTGGGTTGGTCCGCCGATCTGCCCGATCAACTGCCACCCTGGTTGAGAATCCTGCACGACCGCAGCGATAGCCGAGGCGCCAAAGATGCATAGCATCCCGGCGATCTTCCATTTAGGCATGAAATCTCTCCTCTCGACGCTGCGCAAGTCAGAACCGCCCACATCGCTGGAACTCGGACCCGCCCAACTGCCCGATTTGAAGGAACCGCAGGCATTCCTCAACCGTGTCCTCGGCGGCTTCCTCAAGCAGCATGTTGACGTAAGGCTTCCTCTGCCGGATCAGCCCCAGCAACAGTCCGTAATTGAGGCTGCCGCGGCCCGCGCGCACCGTCTTCCACTCTCCCTTTTCAGCGATGAAATCCTTGGCGTGAACCGCCACGATCCGATCGCCGTACAGGTCGAATGCCTCCTTCATGATGCGGTCCTGATCCCGACAGTTGTCCGCAGACAACAGATTCACCGGATCGAACACGACCTGCAGGTGATTGGACCCGATGGCGTCGAGCACTTTTCGCATGCTGGCGGGTGTGGGGACGACGTGGTTGGTCACGCCCTCGATGCCCACAATCACGCCAAAGGACTCCGCCTCCTGGACGAGGCGGGCAATGCTGGAAAGGAACATCTGGAAAGCCGGCTCGCCCCGGTTGTCCGGGTGGTAGGAATAGTCGGCACTGACCGAACCGGTCTCCAGCGCCACCACGCCGCAGCCGAAATCGCGTGCGTACCGCAGGTGCTCTTTGAAGAGGTCCAGCAGCGCGCGTCTGATTTCCGGATCGGGATGAATCGGATTGATGTAGCAACCCAGGACGGCGATTTGCAGGCCGTGCCGGTGAAATGCCTGACCGATGTGAAAGGCCATGCCGGGATTCAGTTCGCCCGGCTTCAGGTCGATGCCTGCGATGGCCTTGGACAGGGCGAGCTGCACGCACGACAAGCCCCTGGCCGAAATCCTGGCTGCCAACTCCTCAGCCGGCAGTTTGCCGAAATCGTGCGCACGCACGCCGATCCGCATCATTTCGCCACCCGCCTGGATCCGGATGCCAGGTGCTTCATCAGCCGCAGGACTTCGACGCCGGCCAGCAGGACGATGCCGATGCCGTGCGTGTCGTTCAGATTCCACAGCAGCTCCTTCTTGTAGTATTCCGGGGTGAATGAAAACTCCGAACCCCGGCAGACGCCGTGCACGTTGCCGCCTTGATCAATGGACGTCTTGTTCAGAGCCTCCCAGGCCTTGAAGACCGCTCGGATGTAGGGTTCCGGCTCCTTCAGCCAGCCGTACTGCACGCCCCTGGCGAACGCGTAGGTAAACATCGAAGTGCAGGAGGTTTCCGGATAGGAATCGTGATGGTTCAGAACCTGGTGCCACATCCCCGCCTCGTCCTGCAGTGCCAGATAGCCTCCACACAGCTCGCGGAACATCTGCAACAGCGCGGGCCTCTGGCCGTGGCCCTCCGGCAACACCGCGAGCAGCTCGGAGAGCGAAAAGATCACCCAACCATTGCCGCGTCCCCACGGCACTCTCGTGGCCATCTGCCGCCTGAAGTCGTACACGTGCGACATGACCTGCAACTCGGGTATGAAAAGGTGCTTCTTGAATCCCAGGAACTGCCGGGCCGCGTCGTCGATGTACCTGCCTTCGCCTGTCAGCTGATAATAGCGGCAGAGGAAAGGAACACTCATGTACAGGTCATCCGCCCACATCGTGTTTTCATGGAAGACGTGCATCAGGTTCTTGCGGAAAAACGTGCCGTCGGGCAGACGGATTTGCCGGTTGGATATGTAGTCGGCTACATAATCGGCGATCGGTTTGTAGCCCCGGATCTCAAAATGCCTGGCCACTTCCAGCATACAGGATCCGAAGGACCCGCAGTCGTCCAGGCTGTCGATGCTGGATAGCAGGTGGTGCACCGTCGTCGCGCCGCCGTATTGCTCTTTGTCCCACAAGGCATAGCGGAACATGTCGCAGCAGAATTGGACGTGCCGGACGACATACTGCTGGACCTCTTCGGAACCGATGGCTTTGGCGCTGTGCAGCAGCCCGTAAAGCGTCACTCCAAGAGGATAGTTCCACCGGCCGAAAAGGGCGTTTTCATTGTACGGCCGCAGCCACATGTCCGGCATATCAAGGCGCCAGTACGTTTCGCCCGCGGCGCCGGGAAAAACCCTGCTGAGATCCCGCAGCTTTTTCAGATCGATCTTTGCGGATTTGGCAAACGGGCCGATATAGATCCATGGCTGTGAACTTCCCGTGACATTGCAGGGGCTGGTGAAGCGCACGGGAGCATTGCCGCTCCTGATCGCAAGATCGAATCCCCAATCGGTCCCCGCGTGATCGCACCTGACCATGACGTCGTGATCGCCGAAAGGAATTCTGATGCGCGCGGCGACCTTTCCCGATGACCTGGAGCTGAATACCAACTGGTCCCGGACATACACTGCGATCGGGCCGTGATGGCGACCCTTCAGGGAATACTCAGCCGTTCCCGGGCGCGGAAAACGGGCCCGGGTCCAGCCGACGGCAAAGGTGTCGGGCACGCGACCGTAGATGCGCTGCAGCTGCGCCTGCTTTTGTCTGGCGGCATCCCATTCCTGTTCCGGATACCATCGGATGCCCGTGTCCTTCTCGCTCATGCCTGCGCCGGGCAGAGAGGAGAGCTCAGCGGACATCGGCGCCGTGAAGATCCAGCCTTCCTGACCCTTGCGCTCCTCCGTCGGCATCAGGAAGTAATAGGGGAGTTTGCCGAGCCAGGTCCCGAAGATGCCGCCAAATCCGGCACGCGTCTTTTTAAACCTGAGGACCAGATGGTTCCAGCCCGCCTTGACCGGGACGAACAAGGAATGCCTTTGATCGCTGTAGCGTTCGGAGAAAATATTGGACTTGAAAATGATCTCTCCGTTGCCGTAAAGGACGATCGGGCCGAAGCAGGTCACATCGAACTTCAACTCGGAGGCCGAATCCGCCCAATACCTGGCCCACGCGTACACGAACTGCTCGCACTCCGCTTCTGGAAAGACCTTGTCGAAGTCAGCATGATAGCGGTAGTCCTTGCCCCGCAGGATGCCGTTGCGGCTGTAGGCCCGGAAGGTCAGAGGGTGAGGCGGGTTCTGGCCCACATACCGCCTGACGATGCACTCAAGGGTCTTCTCCACCTGCCATCCAGCCCGCGCAAACATGCTCTGATGGTCTTCAAAGTAATATCCCATGGCTCACTCCGCTGCGTTTTTGCAATACAGAATCGTATCCTGACCACCCCCTCAACCGGCGTCAAGGGCTTTTTAACCCGCAGCCCTTGTTCCGCGCTGCAAAACCCATGACGGAGGTGAAGCTTTTCCACGGACCGCCTTGTCCTCGATTTCTGATAGGCAAAGATACAGCCCCGCTCCTTGCCAAACCGTATTTCTGAACCACGAAATACACGAAATACACGGAATGACCGCAGGATTGTTTTTCGTGTATTTCGTGTATCTCGTGGTTCCTGCTTCACCTGCCATGCCTCTCGGCGAATCATTTCCTATTCCAAAATGTAAAACTGCCGTCGGAGGCCAAAACGGCCTTTACTTCCGGAGTCACATGTTCGCAATATAGCAGCAGGCACAGGTTGCAGGCAGGCCGATTCATGTCGAGCGCTTCTCATCAGAGGTGTGCACAATGAACCTTCTGCGGCGCAGGTTTCTCAAAAAGCTGGCGGCATCGGGAGGGCTGATCCCGGCGGGCATCTCTGCATGGAACCGGCCGCTGCATTTCCCGCCTGCCGATTCGGCGGCCGGCATTCAGGGAACGGCAGCCGGAAAAACGCAACGGATCGACCGGCAAGCCCTCGTCGCTCGCCACAATCCACGAATGCGCAAGCTTGACCCGCTGTCGCCGCTTTCTCTCGGCAACGGCGAGTTTGCCTTCACAGCCGACATTACGGGATTGCAGAGCTTTCCTGCGGCCTATGTGCAGAGCATGCCGCTCTGCACCATGTCCCAATGGGGCTGGCACACCTCGCCGCCGCCGCCGGGTCTCGATCCCGGCGCGTTGCGTCTTGTCCTTTACGAAACTCATGGTCGGCAAGTCGGCTACCCGACCAGCTCGGAGGGGCAAAGCGAGCTCTACACGTGGCTTCGCGAGAATCCTCATCGCCTGCATCTCGGCCGCATCGGCCTGCGTATGAAAATGACCGCCGGAAGAGAAGTCCGGTTGGAGGACATCACCGAAATCGACCAGAGACTGGATCTGTGGGCAGGCCGGCTGACGAGCCGGTTCACGGTCGAAGGGCGCCAGGTATCGGTGACCACGGCGGTACATCCGGATCTGGACATGCTGGCAGTACGGATCGAATCTCCCCTGATCGATGAGGGGAGGCTTGCCGTGGCGTTTTCGTTTCCCTATGGCTCGCCGGGCATGCAGGCCGCTGATTGGCAAAATCCCGGCCGGCACAAATCTGATCTGATTGCAGCCAACGCCGGCCGCGTCGAGATCCGCCGCCGGCTGGACGCGGGGCAATACTCCGCGGTCATCCGCTGGGACGGCCGGGCATCCTTCGCCCACGAACGCGCTCATGATTTTGTTCTGACACCGGCGACGGGGAACCGCCGTCTGGATTTTGTCGCAGGCTTCTTCCCCCGAGCGCCGGAACGCTCTCTGCCGAATGCCGCCTCCACCCTGGCGGCGAGCGCGGCTCACTGGCAGCGCTTCTGGATTCAGGGAGGTGCGGTCGAACTGGCCGGCAGCAGCGACGCGCGGGCGCCCGAACTGGAGCGCCGGATCGTGCTGTCGCAATATCTGACCGCGATTCAATGCTGCGGTTCAATGCCGCCGCAGGAAACGGGACTGACGGTAAACAGCTGGTACGGCAAGTTTCATCTCGAAATGCACTGGTGGCACGCAGCCCACTTTGCCGCCTGGAACCGTCTTCCTCTGCTGTCGCGGAGCCTTGCCTGGTACCAGGCCATCCTGCCGGCGGCGCGCCGCGCTGCCGCAGCTCAAGGCTATGCCGGCGCCCGCTGGCCGAAGATGGTCGGGCCGGAAGGCCGGGACAGCCCTTCACCGGTCGGGCCGCTGCTCATCTGGCAGCAACCTCACCCGATCATGTATGCCGAATTGTGCCGCCGGGTGCTTGGTGACCGGGAAACACTGCAGCGCTACGGTCCCCTCGTCTTCGAGTCGGCGGCGTTCATGGCTTCGTACGCCTATCTGGATCCGAAATCGCAGCGCTACGTGTTGGGGCCGCCGGTCATTCCCGCTCAAGAGAACCATCCGCCGCGGGAAACGTGGAATCCGACTTTCGAGGTGGCCTATTGGGCCTACGGATTGAAAATCGCCCAACGGTGGCGCGAACTGTCCGGAATGAAGCGCAACGCTGAATGGGATGATATCGTCGCCCGCCTGGCACCCCTGCCCGTGCAGGCGGGCGTCTTTCTCGCCCACGAGAATTGCCCGCAGACTTACTCGGAACGGAATTATGACCACCCTTCCATGCTCGGAGCGCTCGGGATTCTACCGGGAGAAGGTGCAGATCGCGAAACCATGCGCCGCACGCTTCACAAGGTGATGACGGACTGGCAATGGGCGAGGACCTGGGGGTGGGACTATCCGATGACCGCAATGACGGCAGCGCGGCTGGGTGAGCCCGAGCTGGCGGTCGACGCGCTTATGATGAACACGGAGAAGAACAGATATCTGCCCAACGGCCACAACTGGCAACGCAAGGATCTGCCGTGTTACCTGCCGGGAAACGGCGGCCTGCTGTATGCGATTGCGATGATGGCAGCCGGGTGGCAGGGCGCGACGAATCAGCAGGCGCCCGGATTCCCGCGCAACGGATCCTGGACTGTACGCTGGGAGAATCTCAATCCGTCGCTCCTTTAACCTGAATCGTTCCTGAAGGGGCGATCGAGAGTAAAACCACGAAATACACGAATAGGATGAGGGCATGAAGTTACGGCTGAGAACCCTACTGATTCTGGCGATGGTTGGGATTCTGTCGCTGGGAATGTCCATGGCGCCGGCTGCGGCCCGGCCTGCGCCGCTCAACCTGGCAGGCACGTGGCGCTTTGCGCTGGACCGGGCTGATGCGGGAGTAAAAGAGCAATGGTTCGGGCGCGATCTGAAACTTCGAATTACTTTGCCCGGCATTCTTCAGTCACAAGGCTATGGTGACGAGATCAGCACGGTGACGCCGTGGGTGCACGGACTGCACGACCGCTTCTGGTTTCTGCGCGAAGACTACCAGGCGTATGCCAGAACCGGCAGCGTCAAGGTGCCGTTCCTCAGCCAGCCGCTCCGGCATTATCTCGGCGCGGCCTGGTACCAACGCGACATCGAGATTCCGCCCGCATGGCAGGGACGCCGGGTGGTACTGACCCTGGAGAGACCGCGCTGGGAAACCACCGTCTGGCTCGACGAAACGAAGATCGGATCGTGCAACAGCCTTGTGGCGCCGCATGTGTTCGACCTCGGTATTCCGGCAGGCGGCAGGCACAGCCTGAGCATCCGGGCGGACAACCGCATGATCCTGCCCTATCGTCCCGATGCTCATAGCGTATCCGATTCGCTGGGCAGCACCTGGAACGGGATCACGGGCAGGATCGAGCTGACAGCGACCAGTCCCATATGGATCGACGACGCCCAGGTGTTTCCCAACCTGGCAAAGAAGTCCGCTCTCATCAGGGTCCGCATCGGCAACCGAACGGGCCGGGCCGGGACCGTGACGCTGAGTGCCGGCGGCGTCTCAACCCGCGCGTCGCTGGATGACAAGGGAGGGAAAACGGAACTCGAGGTGCCACTGGGCAGAGAAGCGCAGGCCTGGGACGAATTCACCCCTGTGCTGCAACGGCTGACGCTGTTGCTCGAAGGCGATCAGGCGGATGACGGCCGCGAGCTGGTTTTCGGATTGCGCGATTTCCGGGCTCAGGGCAACGAGTTCATCCTCAATGGCCGCAAAACGAACCTGCGCGGCACCCACAGCGGCGGCGACTTCCCGCTCACCGGCTACCCACCGTCCGATGTGGCATCCTGGAAGCGGATCATCCGCATCTGCCAGACCTGGGGACTGAATCACATGCGCTTTCATTCCTGGTGCCCGCCCGAGGCGGCGTTCATCGCCGCGGACGAGCTGGGCTTCTATTTCCAACCCGAATGCGGCATGTGGAATGAGATCAGCCCGGGCAGCGAGATGGAGCGGATGATGTACGACGAGACCGCGCGGATGATCCGGGCCTATGGAAATCATCCGTCGTTCATGCTCCTGTCGCCCAGCAATGAACCGGGAGGCAACTGGAAGCAGTCCCTGCCCAAGTGGGTGGAGTACTGGCGCCGCGAAGACCCCCGGCGACTGTACACGACGGGCACCGGCTGGTCGCTGATCGACGCGCCCGGACCCGTTCAGGGCGCGGATTACCTTGCGGTCCACCGCATCGGCTTGAACATGCTACGCAAGGAATCGGCCTGGTTCGGGCGCGATTATGCCGGGTCTTTGACAGGCGTCAATGTGCCCGTCGTGTCCCATGAGACCGGGCAGTGGTGTGCCTACCCGAACTACGACGTTATCAAAAAATTCACGGGCTATCTGCGGCCGGGAAATTATGAGATCTTCCGCGACTCGCTGGCGGCGCACGGCCTGCTCTCCAGGAACGGCGACTTCGCCTATGCCTCGGGCCGCTACCAGCTGGCCTGCTACAAGGAAGACGTTGAAGCCAACCTGCGCACGCCCGGGCTGAGCGGGTTCCAGTTGCTGGATCTGCATGATTACATCGGGCAAGGAACAGCCCTGGTCGGCCTGCTTGACCCATTCTGGGAATCCAAAGGCTACGCGACCCCTGCGGAGTTCCGGCGTTTCTGCAACACCACGGTCCCGCTGGCGCGGCTCAGGAACCGGGTGTATGCCACAGCGGAGCGGCTGGAAGCGAATGTGGAGGTGGCGCATTTCGGCGCCCGGCCGATCGAGGGCGCGGTGCCTGTCTGGAAAATCGTGAATGCCGGCGGCGCAACGGTTGCGGAAGGGCGATTGGCCGCCGCAACGATCCCACTCGGCAAAAACATTGCCTTGGGCAAGATCTCCCTGGACCTTTCCTATCTGGCAGCGCCGCAAGCGTACAGGCTTGTTGTGGGTTTCCAGGGAACGAGCTTTGAGAACGACTGGAGATTCTGGCTGTATCCCGCGCAAGCGGATCCTTCGCCGCCGGGCGATGTGCTGGTCACACGGGCATGGGATGAGGCGGAAGCGGCCCTGGCGGCCGGCGGCAAGGTGCTGTTTCTGCCGCGCCCGACGGACCTTGACTGGACAAGCCCGCCTCTGGATGTTGTGCCGGTATTCTGGAACCGGATGATGACGCCGGGCTGGAGTCGCATGCTGGGTCTCTGGTGCGATGCACGCCACCCGGCGCTTTCGGCATTCCCGACGGAAACGTCCTTCGACTGGCAGTGGATCGACCTGGTCCAGCGGATGCGCGCCGTCAACCTGGATCATCTTCCGCGTGCGCTTCAGCCTATTGTGCAGCCCATCGACGACTGGAATCGCAACTACAAGCTCGGCGTTGTGTTCGAGTGCAGGGTCGGCCGGGGCAAGCTGATGGTCTGTTCCGCCGATTTGGCGGATTCCCTGGAGTCCAGGCCCGCAGCCCGGCAATTGCGCCGTTCGTTGCTCGATTATATGGCTAACGCACGGTTTGTACCGGCGGTGGTTGTCACCGCTTCGGAAATTCGTTCGTTGCTGTTCGACACCCAGATCATGCGCAAACTCGGCGCGAAGGCCCAGGCAGCCGGCCAGCCCGCGAATGCCATTGACGGTGATCCCAACACCTTCTGGCTGGCCGGCGAAAAAGGGCCGGGGCACCCGCATCAGCTGGTCATCAGCTTTCCCGCTCCCGTGGCCATGAGCGGGCTTGTATGCATGCCGCGCCAGAACCACCGCGAACACCAGGGGGACATCCGGCAGTACCTGGTGCAGGTGAGCGATGACGGCAGTCAATGGCGGGATGCCGTGCGCGGCGAACTGGCGTCGTCCTATTCGCCGCAGAGGGTCCGGTTTGCGCAGACCATAACGGCGCGCTTCCTGAAATTCACTGCGTTGTCCGGTTTCGGTTCGGACAATTCGGCGGCCCTTGCGGAGCTTGCCGTGGTCCAGAGTGATCGCTAAGCCTGGATCGCAAAAAAACCACGAAATTCTCATTTGAAATTTGAAGGCGGATTGGAGGTTGGAAGGATGAAGAAGAAGCCGTTTTCCGGTGTGGCCCTGGTACTGATGATTTTGGCTGCCTGTCTGTCGGTGGCGCAGGGACAGAGAGAAGTCTCCGTGCAGGTTCCCGCAGGGTGTGCCGGTGTCTATGACGTGAAAGCCTATGGTGCGAAAGGGGACGGCAAACAGCTGGACACCCCGGCAATCAACAGTGCGATCGAGGCGGCAGCAGCCGCCGGGGGCGGCACGGTGCGTTTTCCGGCCGGGACTTACCCGAGCTATTCCATTCACCTCAAGAGCCGGATTTCCCTGTACCTCGAACAGGGCGCTACGATCCTGGCGGCGGATCCGCCGCCGGCAGGGAGCAGCGGCGGCTATGATCCGGCCGAGCCGAACCCTTCGGACAAATTCCAGGACTTCGGCCACAGCCACTGGCACAACAGCCTGATCTGGGGGGAGGGCCTTGAAAACATCTCCATCCTTGGCCAGGGAATGATCTACGGCAAGGGCCTGACCCGCGAAGGTAACCCGCGTCCGGGCGTGGGCAACAAGTCCATCGGCCTCAAGCTCTGCCGCAACGTCACGATCCGCGATATCTCCATCCTGCAGGGTGGCCACTTCTGCATCCTGGCGACCGGGGTGGATAACCTCACGATTGACAATCTGCGGATCGACACCAACCGCGACGGCATGAACATCGATTCCTGCCGCAATGTGCACATCTCCAACTGCAGCGTCAACTCGCCCTGGGACGATGCCATCTGCCTCAAGAGTTCCTATGGGCTGGGTTTTGCGCGGGCGACCGAAAACGTGACCATCACCAACTGCCAGGTCAGCGGCTATGATCTGGGCTCGTTTCTGGACGGCACCTATCAGCGCAACAACCCACAGGCTCCCGATAAAGCCGGCGTCACGGGGCGGATCAAGTTCGGCACGGAATCGAACGGCGGCTTCAAGAACATTACGATCGCCAACTGCGTGTTTGTCCGCTGCCGCGGGCTTGCGCTCGAAACCGTGGACGGGGGACAGCTGGAGGATATCGCCATCACGAACATCACGATGCGCGATATCGTCAATGCGCCGATCTTCCTCCGGCTCGGCAGCCGCATGCGGGGCCCAGAAGGCACTCCCGTGGGCGCGCTGCGGCGCGTGCTCCTCAGCAATATCACCGTGTATAACGCGGATCCGCGTTATGCATCCATCGTCAGCGGCATCCCGGGCCACGACATCGAGGATGTGAAGTTGAGCAACATCCGCATTTTCTATCAGGGAGGAGGCACAAAGGAGCAGGCAGCGCTCGAGCCGCCCGAGAGGGAGAACGACTATCCTGAACCGCGCATGTTCGGTGATATCCCGGCGTACGGCTTTTTCATCCGCCACGTCAAGGGAATCGAGCTGAGCAATATCGAAGTCGGGTTTCTGAAGGAAGACCTGCGGCCGGCATTCATCCTCTCAGAAGTCAAGGCCGCGGATTTCCAGCACATCAAGGCGCAGCACGCGCAGGATGTTCCGACCTTTGTGCTGAAAAATGTCGAGGATTTCAGCCTCCATCAGTGCAAAGGCCTCGCCGACACGAAACTCGAGCGCATAGACCGCCGGGCCTTTTGATTGACAGGTAATCTCGTGTATTTCGTGGTTTGTAACGCTTCGCAGCAAGAAGTCGATCGGAACCCATGATGAATCGATATCAGCCTTTTCTTATTCCGTTGCTTACGGTCGCCTGCTTTTCCAGTTTGCATTCCTTGCCGGAGGTGTTTCCCCAAGTTCCGGGGAAAGCCGTCACTCTTGACTGGCTCGAGCGCACAGCGCCGGCTGTAGCTCAAGGCGTCAGTTTTGGGGTTCCCTGGCCGAGGGGCGCCATGCCTGGAAATGCGACGTTTTCCCTGGCCGCCGCCGGCGGCAAGGCCTTGCCGGTCCAAAGCTGGCCGCTTGCGTACTGGCCTGACGGCTCGCTCAAGTGGACGGGGCATGCGGTCAGCGCCGGCCCCGGGCTTTCCGGGCCGCTGACCCTGTCGCCGGGGAAGCCGGCAGCGCCGCAGGCCGCAGTACGTGCGGTCAGGGATGCAGGCGGTATCGACATTGACACCGGAGCGCTCCAATGCCGGATCCCGGGCGCGGGTGCCAGCTTCATCGAATCCCTGAGAATCGCCGGACGCGAAGTGGGTCAAAACGGACGGCTGGTAGCCTTTCTGGAAAACCGCGCGGATTCGGGGAGCGCCGGAACGCCTCGCGAGGAGAGCTTTGTCAGCCGGATCCGGAGTGTGACTCTGGAGCAGCAGGGACCGGTGCGCGCAGTGGTTAAAATAGAAGGGAATCATCAGGCAGGCGGCTCGGGCCGCTCGTGGCTGCCGTTCACACTCCGGCTTTACTTTTACGCCGGCCTCGACTCGGTGCACATGGTCCATTCCTTCGTATTTGACGGCGACCAGGAGAAAGACTTTATTCGCGGTTTGGGAATGCGCTTTTCGGTGCCGATGCGGGAACAGGTTCATAACCGCCATGTGCGGCTGGCGGGGGAAACGGGGATGCTGGCCGAACCGGTGCAGCTGATCGCCGGCCGGCGCAATCCGGCACCCGATTTGTACGCCAGGCAAATCGCCGGCAAGCAGATTCCCAACTTGGAAGAGCTTCCGGGCAGGCAGAACGTCGAGATGATGGCTGTTTGGGACGGTTACAAGCTGGTGCAGATCTCCGCCGACTCGTTCTCGATCCAGAAACGCACGGGTGCCCACAGCAGCTGGATCAACGTCGCGGCAGGGAAGCGCTCGCCGGGGCTGGGCTATGCGGGGGACACGAAAGGCGGACTGGCCCTTGCGATGAAGAACTTCTGGCAACTGGCTCCGACTGCGCTGGAGATATCCGGCGCGGGCTCGGCGACAGCGGAGCTGACCGCCTGGATGTGGTCGCCGGACGCGCCGGCGATGGACCTGCGGCATTACGACATCAAGGAGCACGGGCTGGAAGCCTCGTATGAGGACATCGATACGGGCTTCAGCACCGCCACCGGTGTGGCGCGCACGACCGAGTTCACACTGCGCGCATTTGCGGAAACACCCGCGAACGAGGAGCTGCTGGAGCTGTCCCAAAGCAACGCGCAAACGCCGCGGCTGGTGTGCGCGCCGGAGTACTACCACTCGATCCCGGCATTCGGCTTCTGGAGCCTGCCGGACCGTTCCGCGCCGGGACGGAAGTGGATCGAGGAGCAGCTCGACCTGGCCATCGCCTTCTACCAGGGCCAGATCGAACAGCGGTGCTGGTACGGCTTCTGGGATTACGGCGACGTCATGCACTCGTATGATCCTGCGCGCCACGCCTGGCGCAGCGACGTCGGCGGCTTCGCCTGGGACAACGGCGAGCTGGGGCCGGAGTTGTGGCTGTGGTACAGCTTCCTGCGCAGCGGGCGTCCCGACGTCTTCCGCATGGCGGAGGCGATGACGCGGCACGTGCAGGAAGTGGACGTCTACCATCTGGGGCGGTTCGCGGGACTGGGCTCGCGACACAACGTGCGGCACTGGGGAGACGGCGCCAAGGAGGCGCGAATCAGCGCGGCCCAGCTGAAACGGTTCTATTACTACCTTACGACCGACGAACGCACCGGCGATCTGATGCAGGAAGTGGTGGACGTGGATTTCCGGCTGGTGGACGTCGATCCGCTGCGGAAGATAGAACCCAAAACGCAATACCCGACACACGCCCGCGTCGGGCCGGATTGGCTGGCCTTCTGCGGCAATTGGCTGGCAGCGTGGGAACGGACCGGAGATACCCGCTATCGCGACAAGATCATGACGGGGATGAAGTGCATGGCTGCGATGCCGCACAAGATGTTTTCCGGACAGTCGTACGGATACGATCCCAAGACCGGGATGCTGTACCACCTGCACGATGAGGTGTTCACGCCTCATCTGGCGAATCTGTTCGGCGGGCCGGAGCTGTGCTTCGAGATGCGCGGGTTGATTTCCTTGCCGGAGTGGGACGAGGCGTGGCTACAGTACTGCGAGCTGCTGACGGCGCCTGCGGAAGAGCAGGTGAAGATGCTGGGCGCGGCGATGAACAGCAGCCGGGGAGAGTGGTATGCCAAGATGGCGGCGTTTGCAGCGTATGTGAAACGGGACGCCCGGCTGGCGCAGCGCGCCTGGCAGGACTTTCTGGGAACGGGTCAGAGAGGCGATGCCCGTCAGATGTTTTCATCGAGGAAGATTGACAATGCGGACGTGCCGGTCGCAGTGGACGAAATTCCAGGCGTGTCGACCAACAGCACTTCGCAGTGGAGCCTGAACGCGATCGAACTGCTCGAACTCGTTGGCAAGTACCTGCCCGAGAACGACCCGCGCTGGTCCGGCCCCGGCAAGGGGAAATGAGGCGCGGCGGGCACAGGTGCATTCTCCCTGCAATAAGTTCCGCCCCGGCACGCGAGATCCGATTTCGATTCGGGCTCCCGTAGCCCTGAAGTGTATCCGGTCGTGCCTCAGGTGCTTCCACAAAAGCAAAGATTATCGGCCTGACTCCAGAGCGGGAAGGGGCTCCATGATCGGAGCTGCCATTTTTTGCGGCAGAAGCTCCCAGTTCCGCCTCTCGAGGAACATGGACGGCTGGTAGGTCCAACCGCGGTTCAGACGCCGCTCTTCGCGGCGGACCAACTGGTAGATCACGGGTCCGAGAATGAGAACTGCGAGCCGGTTCATGAAACCGAATTCCCGGCCGAGATCGGCGCGCAACTGCCGGATCTTTTCCGTCAATGGAGCATTGGAGCGGCGGAAGTAGCGCTCCATGGCCCAGAGACCACTGCCGTAACCGACCGGCAGAGACAGGCATTCGCGCCGAAAGCGTTCGCGCACTCTCGCTTCCGGATGGTTCTTGTGCCGCTTCCATCCCTCCAGCAGCGTGCGGGCGATGCGCATTATGCTGGGGCCGTTGATTTCATAGTCGCGCGCGAAAGCCCGGATCAGGAAATCACCGGATTCTTCGCGGGATATGTGCGGATGATGGAAATTGAAAGCATACTGGCCGTGCGTGTCGGCATCATCGACCCCCGGTATGAGCGTGCCCTTGCTCTGGTGCTCGGCATAGAGTGGAGTTCCGGGAACCGGCGTGTAGAGCATGAATTGGTGAAAATCGGTTTCGTGCGTTACGGCGTAGTCGATCACCTGATCGATATTTTCCGGAGTGTGCGTTTCCAGCCCGATAATGCTCGATCCGAGAACCCGGATCCCATTGGCGTGGAGGTCGCGCACGAGCTCGTGCGTGTCCATGTTCCGGAGCTTGGCATAGGAGCTGTCCTCGCCTTCCAGACCCATCCAAATCCACGAAATGCCCAGCCCGACCAATTCATCCATGGAATACGACTGGACCGTGCGGGCAGAGGAGAATACATACAAGGACCAGGATTTCCGGTGTTGCTTCATCAGCCCGAGTAATTCCAGGGCGCGCGCGCGATGAAGCAGGAAGTTTTCGTCCATCACGAAGAAGGACTGAGTCTTCATGCTCTCCTCCATGCGGGCCATCACCAGGAAGAGAGCGCGCCCGGTCTCGAAGAAGTTCACGAAGTTGCCCTTGCCGCCGAACATCGCTGAGGTGGAGCAGAAGTTGCAGCCCATGGGGCAGCCGACCGAAGGGATCAGCGTGGCAGCGGTATGCTTCGGCGCATGTGACAGCCTCACTCCCATCACGCGCGCGCCGAATCCCGACCAGATCTCCGGATGCTGGATCGGATCGGAATCGTCCTGGCCGAGGAAGCGGCGAAACCAGGAAATTCCTTCGCCCTTTACGATATGATCCGCATCGAATCGTTCCGCAGCGTCGGGCAGATTGGCGATATGACCGCCCACAACAATGGTGCAGTCCGGCTGGTGCTCACGAATCAGGGCGCACATCTTCCGGACCTTGCCGACATTGGGAATGATCGAGGTGATGCCGATGATGTCGTATGTGGTTTCCCGGATCTGCTGAATGAACTCTTCCAGCGAGGGGAAATCCAGCAGCACGGAAGGCGCTGCGATGTTCGCCTGGATCATCATGATTCCCCAGGAGCGATGGAACATCCGCAAGGAAAAAGGGCCTTGCACACGGGTAACCTGGTTGTGGTACAGCTCTACCGGATTAATGGCCCGGCTGCCATATTCATCATCCTGCGCATAAGGCCCGAACACCGAGGTAAGCAGGACGCGGGCACGCGGCCCCTTGGGATGTTGCTCCAAACTCATAGAAACTCCTCCAATCCGAACGAGGACCTGACCCATCATTATCCCTGATTGCGGATCACTCCTTCTGTAAAACAACTGTAACAATATCGGTTTGAGGGAACAGACGACAGCTACCCCATGATCCAGCGAGAGTTGTGTGAATCTCCAGCCCCTCAGAAGCGCTTACGTCCAAAAGACCTGCCCGGAACTTGAGAACCGATTCGGCTCCCGTATTGCATACCGGTTGCGACGACTCATCTCCTGATATCATTCTTTTCTTTGAATCGTTTCAGGTCCTGATCCTGGACGATAGCCTGCAATCGCCTTCCCGCTGGATCATACCAACGATTTGCGCTTCAGCCCCTGCAACGGGCGCTCGGTTTGCCCGCCCGTGTTATGCCGCCTGCGGCTCTGCGCTTATCTGACGTCGTTGTGCATGGAACCGGTGCATCCCCCTGAAAGCATCCGTCGCCGCATGCACTCTGCACTTGCTGTCGAATCCTTGCGGCGCGCTCAGCGTTGGCTTTCGGTTGAAGCAGTACATGGTAGCTGCTGGGTGCGGCCAACATCGCGAGCAGGCCGAAGTATTCCGCATCGGAGAGCTGATCCAGTGCCTTGCCGTAGAAAACGCCGGCGGCAGCGGGAAAACCGATCACCGCTTGGCCGCCTGTGCTGCCGAAATAGGTCCGGTTCAAAAACAGCCGTAGCTGTGTTTCCTTGGAAATGCGCCGGTCGAACGCCCAGGCAGCCACCATCAGCTGGATCTTTCGATGGTGCAGCAGTCCTGGACTGAAACCGTCGAAGAACAAGCCCTTGCCGATCGCCTGGGTGATCGTAGTATGGCCAAGCGGGCCATCGGCGATCCCAACGCCCTGGTGCCTGTAAAAAGTGGCGTCCTGATCAGCAACCAGCAGCGCGCAGATACGGTATCTCGGCAGTTTTGAAGGAAATAAAGGCAGGAGGCCTGCCCGATCCAAATCCGCTACCATTTTCGGCGCGCGCATGTATGTGGATGCCGCAATCCAGATTACCCACGACAGCAGCGCAGCCGCCAGCACCAGGAGTATCGCAATCACTCGTTTTCGCATTCGGCCATCAAATCGTGGAATCGTGTGGAATCATGGACACCGACTGTTCCTTGACCAATCGTGGACACCCACCATCCTTCGACATCTGATGGGTGTCCACTTTTTTCCCACTATCTTTTGATTTTTGATGGGTGTCCACATTTTTTTGCCGGTCTGCATGCGGCCATCGTGACAACTGCCTCTTTCGACATGATGACAAATCGCGCGCCACCTGTTGAAAATTCCGCTCTATTCGCTTGCATGCCGCCGGGCGCATGAATAAGATGCTGGCAATGTCAATCATCCTAAATACACGACGAAAGTCATTGCGTGAGGGTCTTGCCGGACCCGCGAAAGATCATCGAGCGATCCGGAACCGGAAAGAACGAATCCCCAAATTTGAACCTACTCGCCTGGAGGGGTGAAGCTTATGAAGGAACGTGACTTAATCATCGGACAGGTATCAAGACGCAAGTTCCTGGGTACTGCAGCGACGACCATCGCTGTTTCTGCTCTGCCCTTGACCTCCACGGGAGCGCCCTATCTCTCATTCGGAGCCGCAGCGCGGACGAAGCCCGCCTCCAAGTTCAGCGGCGTGCAGATCGGCACGATCACCTACAGCTTCAGGAACTTGGATCCGGGAATCGAGGGCGTCCTCAAAGCGTGTGTGGAGGCCAACTGCAGCTCTATTGAACTGATGAGCAACGGCATCGAAGACTGGTGCGGTGCACCCAAGGCCCCCGCAAGGGGGGGGATGGGACCGGGCGGCCCACCCCGGGGCGCGCGCGCAGAGGCTCCCCCTCAAGGCGCAGGAGCCCCGCCTGCTGGAGCCCCACCCGCCGGAACCCCGCCTGCCGGCGCTCCGCCTGCCGGCGCTCGCGGCGAAATGCCGCAGCGCGGAGGCCGGGCGCCGATGACCCCCGAGCAGCAGGCCGCCATGGAGAAATACAATGCGGAGATCAAGGCGTGGCGCCTGGCCCCGCCCATGGATAAGTTTGCCCAGCTGAAGAAGATGTTCAACGATGCAGGAGTCAACATACACATCGTGAAATGGTCGCCCGCAAGATGGTCGGATGAGGAAATCGACTACGCCTTCAAGACGGCAAAAGCTCTCGGCGCAGGTGCCGTTTCCGATGAACTCAGCCTGGACGCGGCAAAGAAACTGGGCCCGTTTGCCGAGAAACACGGGATGGTGGTCGCATTCCATAACCACATGCAGTTTGCCACCCCGGGATTCGAGAATGACGTGCTCAAGCCGGCTCTGGCCGTGTCAAAGGCGGTCAAGATGAACTTTGACATCGGGCACTTTTTTGGTTCCACGGGCAGGCATCCGAACGAGATCATCAACCAGTACAAAGATCGCATCTTCAGCCTTCACCTGAAAGACAAAACGGGCCCGAAAACCCAGCCTCCCAATGCCAACCAGGTATGGGGCCAGGGGGAAACCCCTCTAGTCGATGTCCTGCTGAAGGTACGGGATGAAAAGCTGCCGTATCCTTGTGACATCGAGCTCGAATACCCGATTGCAGCATGGTCGACCTCGGTGAAAGAAGTAAGAACCTGCGTCAGCTTTGCGAGACAGCTCCTTATCTGATCGATGAAGTCGACCTAGACGAACCGCTCATCGGTGAGCTGCTGCAGCTCAGGATGGCGACAAAGAAGCTGAGGAGGGAACCTCTGGCAACTTGAGGACCGCAAGGTGTCACGTTACGGAGGGACTTCTCGATAAGGCCGGTTCCGATGGGGAAGCGGTGACCGCCGCTTCCCCTAGGGATGCCTGGTGCTGGCAGTGCGGTAGGATTCAAGCCCTTCGAAGGGATTCAACCCGAGCAGCTCACGACTCTCCGCTTTTACAGCCTTTTCACAATGCCGGTCACCTCATGTCGCCATCACCCGCATAACCGCCCCGCTGAGGCGCTGCCAGGCAGCCGACTCGGCCGCCAGTTGTTTGCGGCCGGCCGGCGTCAGCCGATAGTACTTGGCGCGCCGGTTGTTCTCGGACACGCCCCACTCGGAGGCCAGCAACCCGCGCAGTTCCAGCCGATGGAGGGCGGGGTAGAGCGCCCCTTCTTCCACGCGCAGCAGGTTTTCGGAGGTCTCATGAATAAATTCCGTGATCGCGTAGCCGTGCATCGGCCCGAGCGTGAGCGTTTTCAATATCATCATGTCCAGAGTCCCCTGCAGCAGACTGGCTTCTTCGTTCCTCGACATGGATTTCACTCGCAGCGTAGTGCTTTCGCGGGATCGATGCGCGCCGCCCGGCGGGCCGGCAAGTAGCCGGCCGCGAGGGCGGTCAGGATCAAGAGCACGATGGCAGCGATGAATGTCGCTGGATCGCGCGGCCGGACATTGTACAGCATGGAGGAGAGGTACCTCGTGACCGCGAGTGCCGCGCCAGTCCCCATCGCCGCGCCCACGGCGACCAGCAGCACGGTGCTCCGCAGAACAAGGCGGACGATACTGCCGTACCGCGCTCCCAGCGCCATGCGGATGCCGATCTCAGCCGTGCGTCTTGCGACCGAGTAGGCCACCACGCCGTAGATGCCGATTGAAGCGAGCATCAGCGCCATGACTCCGAACGCGGTCGAAAGGTTCGCAAACAGGTGCTCGCGGCGGAGTTGGTCGTCGATGACCGCCTGTTGCGTCTGCACGCTGATCAGCGGCAGGTTCGGGTCCAGTTCGCGAACCAGGGAACGGATCGCACCCGCCACCGCCTCCGGTCTGCTCCGGGTACGCACCGCGAAATTCAGGCTTCCCATGCGGCGCCATGGCGGTTGCTCATAGGGCACATAGACTGTGAGCGGCGGTTCCCCCTTTACGTGGTTGTAGTGGGCGTCGGCAACAACACCGGCGACCACGTATTCGGCATCTTTGAAAAACAGGCTGATCGTTTTGCCTAGGGGTGAGCCGAGCGGAAATGCCTGCCTGGCCATGGCCTGGCTCAGGAACGCGACGCGCGGCGAACTCGCCGTGTCGTGTTCCGTGGGTGCGCGGCCAAGAATCACCCGGATTCCCATGATTTCAAAGAATTGTGGTGCGATCGCGTTGACATGCGCCTGGATGCCGCTTTCCGGCAACCAGGTCGCTCCGGGCACCCGCAGGGGGCCGCCACTCATGCCCCCTGTGAGGAGCCGCATGCTGGAGGCCGTTGCCGAAATCACGCCGGGCGTGCTGTTCAGGCGCGCGAGGAGATCGCGGTAGAAGATCCGCATCCGTTCCTCGCTGTACTGGTTCAAGGTTGGATCGAGCCCGAACAGGAGCAGGCCTTCGGTACGCAGACCCAGGTCCACATTTCTGAGATTATCCAGAGTGCGGAGGAAGAGGCCGGCGCCCACCACCAGAAGTAGCGACAGAGCCACCTGCAGCACGATCAGCCCTCGCCCCAACAGCCCCGTACGCCATCGGCGAGCCTCGCCCCCGGGACCCTCCTTAAGCGCCGGCACGAGGTTCACACGGCTGACTCTCAGCGCCGGGGCAAGGCTGAACAACACTCCGACAATCATAGTCAGGCCGGTGGCAAACCCCAGAACCCTCGCGGAGACTCCCAATGAGATGCGGAGCGTATCGGTGGGCGAGGTGGCCCATGCCAGCAAAGCGCGACTTCCCCAGATGGAAAACAGAATTCCGAGGACTCCGGCAACGGCGCTCAGCAAAAGGCCTTCGGTGACCAACTGCCGGCAGATGCGCCCGCGGCCCGCTCCCAGGGCCAGGCGCATGGTAACCTCACCACGCCTGGCTGAGCCGCGTGCAACCAACAACGTGGCTACGTTCGCGCTGGCGATCAGAAGCACAATGCCGGCGACAACCCACAGAGTCCAGAGAGATTCCGAGTGCGTGGCGCGCACGGCGTCCAAACCCTGATCTCCCGGCAGGAGATGCAGCACAGGCAACCTCCCGTTCTCGGGCCGCAAAGCGGTGATGTCGAGAGACTGTGCAAACAGCGACTGGAGTTCGGTCTCGGCGGCGCCCATCTGAACACCCGGCCGAAGCCGGCCCATGATATTCAGCCACCATGTCTCTGATTGCAGATGGGCCGAACGGTCGCTGCCCGCCAGACGTGGGTCCACCAGCGGCGTCATGGCCAGAGTTAGGGTGATGTCAGGAGAAGGCATAAAGCCGCCCTGCGACACTCCGTAGAACTCAGGGCGGGTCACCCCTACAATCGTGACGGGCACTCCATTCACCATAGCCCGCGCGCCGACAGCTAGAGGATCGCCGCCAAACCGGAGTCTCCAAAGCTGGTAACTGATGACCGCAGCAGGTTCCGCATCAAGCCGGTCGTCGGCTTCATCCAGCAGCCTCCCGACAGCGGCCCGGACACCCAATCCCCGGTAGTAGCCGCCGGAAACAAGCATTCCCCTGACAAGATCGGTCTGCCCCTGGAGACTCAGAGCCGCGCGATTCAGGGTGGTGAAGGCGAAAACATCGGAGAACAGCCGGGCGTGCGCGTGGAAGCGTTCAAAAGCTCCGTATGCGAAGGCGTTCATCGACTCGACACCGCTCCTGGGGTCCCGGCTGGTGCGAGCGTTGGTCATGGATATGTTGATGCGGCCTCCCCCGTGAGACCAGTTGGCTACCACCAGCCGCTCCGGCTCACGAACCGGCAGCTTCTCCAGCAACACCGCATTTACCAGTGTGAAGATGGCTGTGTTGGCGCCGATAGCCAGTGCCAGCGACAATACTGCAACAGCGGTGAATACCCGGTTGCGCGCCAGGATACGAGCTCCGTACGCCAGGTCGCGCCACAGGCTTTCCAGCCAGGGGAACGTCCACAGGTCCCGGCAAATCTCACGGAACCGGGTGTCGTTGCCGAATTGCCGCCGCGCCCCGGCGGCATCCCCGAGCTTCTGCTCTTTCATCGCCAGGTGAAATGCCAGTTCGTCTTCCAGATCGATTTCAAGCTGCCTGCGGCGGAATAAGGCTCGCAGCTTCAAGCGTAATCTGCCCAGCCATGCCATGATGCCTCCGCTCCCATAATCCATTTAGGGGAAGTGTAGCGCCTCCTGCGACGCGCTGCAAGAGGGGAAAACCGGGAGGCGCCGCATCGACCTTAGCAAGCGCAAATAGGACCGGCAGCCGGGTTCCCAGCCCGCTGAGGAGGCACTACCCTCCGGCCTGCCGCTGCCGCGGAATCCGAGGGCTTGTCATGCTATCGGCAGGGGCAGGCATCGAGGATCGCAAGACACCGTCCAAGCTGCAGTTGCATCCTTGATTTCGGGCCCGCCGGGTCCATGGCCTAAAGATCGGAAAATCTGCGCGCCGGGACCGCTGAGATGGCGGTGTTCAGGAAGCGCACCAGCGGCGTCATGGCCGCGAAAGCCGTCAACAGTCGCGGGAACAGCTTCGGCGACTCCGCGA